>Ga0209570_1000090_pt1 | contig 219637 bp, 193 predicted proteins | sample EBPBio172007_DNA_FD_185861 | JGI IMG/M metagenome (GOLD analysis project Ga0209570, IMG submission 185861) | Wastewater treatment Type I Accumulibacter community from EBPR Bioreactor in Madison, WI, USA - Reactor 1_9/17/2007_ DNA (SPAdes)... | ecosystem: Engineered > Bioreactor > EBPR >... | reverse complement strand
GAATACAACGAGTACCGACCTCACAGTTCTTTAAATGGATTAACCCCTTCCGAAATGGAAGAAAAAGAAAAGCAATTTAATGCCGATTTTTCCACTTTAGCTGTGTCCGGTTAATGGGAGGAGGTCATCACCGACTTTTCTCTAATTTAGTTCTGCACAGTTTTTCGGGAGGAGGTCATTATAAAGCCGCATCTGTGTTTAATTTCATCTTATGTACCGATCCTAGTGCCGTGGCAGTTGCAAACTGCCACGAGCAGGCGAGGAGGTCACCGAACACTACCACCCACGATACCGAATTAAAATTAAAACAATGAATGTCAATACATTAAATCTAAATCTTCATATCCAGCGATAATCTGAACACGACTAACCCTACATTTACATTAATCAATGTAAAACTATAAAAACATGAACAAATTTATTTCCTTTTTTACAATATACATAATTCCTTTTGCTAATCTTACTATTGGAACTGTAATGATTTTAATTGGCTTTAAAGTATATAAACCTTTCCGAAAAGATAAAGAAGAAGAATACAATAAAAAGTATAGTGATTTTTACAAAATTGCTGGAATTGCAGTTTTTGTATATGGTTTATTTAAAGTAATAAGTCTATTACAGAAATGAAACATATCATTGTAACCGATTTAGATCTAGGCACCCTTATAAAAAAAATTGAAAGCATAACCCTGTCATACGAAAAAATTAACACTACTCAATTCAAGGACTCCTATCATTATAAAGGAAAAGTTACAACTGAAAAATTTGTAATTGAAAATATATTTGTTGGATACAATAACCCATCAAACATCATTAAAGGTGAATTCAAATTAGAAAATAATAAAACAATAATTTACATTGAAATAGAAAATGCAGGAACAAATCTAATTAAAGTGCTATTTTTAGCTTTATTGTTGCCATTCCTAGTAGTAATGAGTTTAGTTTCAGCGTTCATTAATAATGATTTTAATCTTCTTTTTTATTTAATAATATTTCTCTTTGTTTTTTTCATAGTCAAAAAACAAATAAACTCCAACGCTGGAGAAGAAGATATAATTAATGATTTCAAAAAGAAAATAAACATATAACCTACTAACTTTTTAAAGATACCAGTAAATTCTTATTTATATTTTTGCGGTTATAGAATATTTTCGAAACTATCTTGTTATAAATAAGGAATTAAGAGTTTACAAAGTGGCTAATTACTTCGGCTTCTTTGTATCTTTTGAAGCAGCTTTTTCTAAGGGTGGCCCCATAGGATAAAGCGGTTTTTGTTTTGGCATAATTTTATCATCTAACTTATCTGCCGAACTTTTTATCAAGTTCCAATTATCATTATAAGTATCATAGGTTTCAGCTGCTTCTTTAAGAATTTTTGCTACATTTTTAGTTTTAGCCACGTTATACATATTTTTTGGAGCCTCATAAAGTGCTTTCACGGGATTACCACCAGCGGCTACTTGGGAAGTAGCATCAATAATTGCTGCTGTTTTATCTTCTGCTCCAGCTTGGTAAGCAATGAGGCCAGGTAAGGATCCTGCTTTATGGAGATTAGAGTTTACGTTATCTTTCATCGCTACAGCATCAACTACTTGAGCCATCCCAACCCCTACCTCGCCCAACGATAGTGTTAGCATAGCTGCTCCGCCAAATGCTGCGCCTGCCCCCGCAGAACCAGCAATATAAATACCAGAACCAACTGTACCCAAAACCCCAAAAACTGTATTTTGAATTCCATTAGTCAACAATTCCCCTCTATCTGGTTTATCGTGTGTAGTCGCTATCCTTACAATCGGTTTGTACGAAGTATGGCCATTATATAAATGATCGCTACCACTCACCTTATAGCCACCACTGTTTGTATATTTTGGCTCTAAACCATCCAAATCAGTTGCCCAAATAGGCTTATTTCCAGCAAATTGATAAGGAGTCAACTCAGGGTATTCTTTTGTCAACGGATCCACACTTAAGAACTTCCCAAGTGCTGGGTTATATATTCTGAATCCGTAATCCTGCGTTCCTGATTCCTTATCATTCTCCTTCCCATTAAACCCATACCTGTAATTCGAGCTAGTAAAATTCCGTCCCGGCATTGTGGCGCCGAAGGCATAATAATCGTTTGCGCTCAGAACCTCTCCTGTAAAATACTGTGTAGCACCACCTGTCGGAACCGTTAGATTCATATCATCAATCTCCACAATAGAGGTTCCTACTGGAACCCCTGACTCGTAGATCTCGAAGGTCAGGTTAGAATAAGGTGCATTAAAGCTGATGGTATTAAGGCCTCCGGTGAGTGAGGTTGAACTGACTACCGTACCGCTTGTAGCATCAAATAAGAGCGCCTTCAGGCTGGTGCCTGTGGCAGTCATATTCACGAAGGTTAAGGTGTAAGGTACGTTGCCGCTGTTAGGAAGCGTGAGGGCCATGTTGCCGTTCTGTACTCCGGTTTGCAGCTTGATATTACCACCGCTCGCCCAGCTGATAGTCGAGCTATAGCCGCCGAGGGTGCTCCAGCCGCTGATGCTTGCCGACGTCGCAAAATGCTCATCCAGGACAGTCATTGGGCTTGTATTCGCTACCGCTATTTTCCTATCAGAGACAACCGCCATTACATTTCCTAAATGGTTGCTTAGTTCATACGAACGGTAGTTCAGCTTCCGTTGCAGGCTCGTGATATCCAGTGGCGTCACGACGTTGGAGGTAAAATCCACAGTGCTGTTGTCCACGCCCAACCTGCTACTGCCATAAATGTGCCGTTCTGCCAGACCGAAAGTAGCGTTGCCGCCCACATCCGGTTTCTGCTCGTAAGTTGCCATCACATTGCCCTGTGCGTCGCGCACATAGTAGGTAATGGTGGCCGTGTTGGTAGGCGTGGTGCCATGATGGTCGGCCGTCTTACTGATCCGGTTGCCCGAGGCATCGTACTTAAAGTACAGGTTTGGTTTGCCGTTGGTAAAGGTAATCTTCTTGATTTTCCCGTACACCGTCCATTGGATATTACTGATACCTTCCGCGTTGTCCCCCGTCAGATTACCGATGGCATCGTACGCATAATTTGTCGTTGACACCTGATGGCTGATGTCTGTTGTATAAGGATCCCCAACAACGGCATCTGTTACATAAGCCAATTGATTGGTGTTCGGATAGTAATGGTAGGTCAGGTTATCCATCGCATAGCTGCCGCTCTGGTTCCCATTGCGCTGTGCGTACTTGATGTTACCGTTCTGGTCATAAGCAAAACTCTCCGCATACAGGGATGCGCTCGAAGTCGTGCCCCAGGCATTCGTGGCTGCATCGAGGTTGTCGTTGGCACCGGCTGTTTCAATCCGGTTCAGCTGATCGTACGTAAAGTTCCGCAACAGCGCTTTCAAACCGTAAGTCTTACCTGGCGAACTGGCATCCAGGTAACTGCTGGCCATCTGGCGGATGTTGCCATTGTATAAATCAGGGCTTTGTACCGATGGCGCTGCCGCCATAAAATCGGTCGCCGTGCCGCTCAGGCCATTGATGCCTTTGTAATCTTTTTGGGTGCTGTTGTTGAAATACGTCAGGCTATATCCGTACACATCCCGGCCATTGAACTTGTTCACCAGCCCACTGCCGGCAGAAGACGTCAGCGCGCCGGTTCCATCATGTCCTATGTCGTTGGCGTCTTTCAATACGTTACTATTTACGCCCTTGATCCAGCCATGCAGCGTGTAGGCATAATCCGTGCCCTGCACCTTGTCATGGCCGGTTTCTACGCGGGCCAGTGGTCCATGAAGGTAGTAAAAATATTTGGCATCCCGCTCCCAGATCACGTTATTTTTACTGCTGTAAACGGCTGTGATGCGGTTGTCGGCATCGTACTCGTAACGGTGAGCCATCATGTCTTTCTGCCCGTCCTGGTAGGCTACGCGATTCACCTTGCCACTGATCAGGTCGTAGTCGTAGGCCAGTTTCTTCAGGCGCTGGCTGCTGAAACCCGCGCTGATGTCACGGTTTTCCTGGATCAACTCTTTCACATTGCCGTGCACGTCGTAACTATAGTGTGTTGCGTGGTTGTAGGTCGTGGCCGATCCGTCGTCCACGTCTTCTATCGTCACCGAGGCCACCCGCGAGCGCAGGTAATCCTGGCTGCCGCTGCTGAAGTTGACACCTGCTAGCAGCGGTGTAAACGACGCATCGTCGCCATAGTAAGTATTGGTTACTTCTTTCTTTGTAAGGGCAATGGCATCCGGGTAACTGGTCCCTCCGGAGGCCACCAGGGCGGCTACGGCATTGGTGCTCAGCGAATTCAAATCCTGTGTGATGGTCATTTCACCGACCTGGGCAATGCGTCCCAATTCGTCGTAGCGGGTGTAGCTGTATATATTGGAGCCGCTCGTGCTGGCAGCAGCCTGTTTAGCATTTTGGGAAGCCACCAGCCTGCCCAGCAGATCGTACCAGAAACGTGATACACCTGCATCCGGCGTCTCCTGACGCTTCAGCTGGTTGAGGGAGTTGTATGCATAGGTGGTAGGCAGCGTGTGGGTCGTGCGATAGGTTTTGGAGGCATAGGGCGTATTGGCAGCCCGCTCGGCCTTGATGGTGGTAAAATTTGCCGGATTGGTTTCTACATGTACGCCTTCCGGCGGCACAGTGCGTACCAGGTTACCGGCCTGATCGTAGTAGTACAGCGTAAAATGGTAATCGCCGGCATTGTACTTCAGGCGCATGGTTTCAACGGCGCTCCCCATGCATTTATCAATATAGGCTTGCATGAATGCGTTCTTTACCGAATCGATGTAGGCATTATACAACTCGTCGCCCTCATTTTCGGCTGCATCCAACGCGTATTGCACACATGGATCTTCGTATTCCACCTCAGGGAAAGGCAGGATCGTGTCGTTTTCCGCGCAAGGAATAAAATCGCCAGGACACTCATCCTGATGCAACACAATATCGTCGATGGCAAAGAAACTGCCACTATTCAAATCTGTAATGGAAAATTGGTTGGCTCCCGGATTGAGGGTAAAGCCCGAAAACTGAAACTGCGTCCACTCGCTGTTGATTGATGAGCTACTTACCAAACCTGTGCTAATAGCTGTTCCGTTGATTCGTACCACAAAATCATTCCCTAAGCCATAGGTTTGTGCACTACCACCGGTTTTGGTATGAACTTTCATTTTTATCGAATTTCCGGTGCAGTTCGAATATTGGGCGTTGAAGGTTTGGGTATATGCAAACTCCAAGCCCGTGGCATGCATGAAAAACAGTGATGTGCCATTGCCTCCCGAATACGCATTCCAGGTCGTAATTGTGCCACTACCATCATCGAATCCAACGGTATTGTTCGTTGTGTATTCCAGATTCCTTACGCGGTTAGGTACTGCACAGTTACCTATATGCGTATAAGGTGTGGTGGCTCCGCCTACCTGTTCGCTCAATGTAAATGACGGGCCGCCAGTACAAGGAAAGGTATTCAGTGTGTCTGTATTTGAAAACTGAGGTGGAGCTAGTGGCGACACACAGGCATCACAAGCCCGCATGCCGAAGCAAGAGGAGCTTCCCTGGAGGATGACCGGGGTGCTCCCGAACGTGGCGGTAACGCTAAAATCATAGTTTGCCAGGTTCACCATCGGCGTTGGAGCCAGGGTAAAGTTACTGAGGGTGTATGCTGAGCTGAGCAGGCTCTGTCCTGCAGGCAGCGCGTTGGGAGGAACTACCGAAAGAGAAAAACTGCAAGCACTGGCATCGGGTACAGGCACCGTTGAAAGGGAAGATGCCATAAAATTGCCGGTAAGCAGTGTGGCAGAGCTGGCAGTAGTGTTTTGCTTCCAGTAGTAATATACGGGGTTTGTAGTCTGCGTGGTTGTATTAAACGTTTGCACATGATTGACCAGATCATCGCGCAGGTTGGTCCCGAAGTTAAAAATGGAGGTGAAATTGGTTGTTCCCGCCTGCAAACGCCCACGCGTGTTGGCATTGTACAGAAATGTTTCCATATCTTCCCGCACATGGTGTTCGGCGGTATTGCATTTCCCCAGATCGAAGCTACACTCACCCATTCTCAAGGGCTGTCCATTGAGATTGACTGTTCCGGTAAGGGCTGTTGGCACGGTTGACAAGGTGCTTCCTGATCCGGTATAGGTATTGATCTGCATGCTAAATACATTAACTCCGCTGCTGTTGCCGCTTACCTGAGAAAAATAATGCGAGCTACCAGATGTGCAGGGAGTGGTGCTAAGCGTAAAGGTGAGGGTGTTGCTGCTTGGCACAGCACTTACGTCTTTGATGATAAAGTGTGGCAGGGTGCCGTTTACCTGCCATTCCCAGTTGCCGGGCCCAAGAATGGTACCGAAGCTATTCAGAAAATATGGCTGAACAAGGGGATCACTCATCGACACCGAAGAACTGCACATATTGCCGGTGGCAGCGATCGCATTCATGAGCTGCTGCAGGGCCACTGCTGCCGAGCTGGCTTCGCAAGGCGGCGTAAAGGAGCAGCCTGTCAGCGGAATTTTGGTGCTGCCACTCAGCGTAACGGTAGTGAACACAGGAGCTGCAAGGCCTAACTGACTCATATCAGCAATATCTGCTTTGATGGTAAATGAAGATAAACCGCCAGAAACCACGCCTGGGGTAAGCTGGTAGAGTCTTAGGAAAAAATAAGTACTTCCTGTACCTGTATTGGCAAATGTGAAAGCCGAACCGGACGGAAAACTCAGGTTCAATGGAAAGAGCGGGCCACTGCCTACCTGCATTTGTACCGACAAGGCCCCGCCGCTGTATGTCCCACTCCAACTGGCAGGGGCATATGTCGACGGGATGGTGCCTCCGGCTACTTCTTTGTACAGATCCTGGTTAAACAACGGCTCTGCAGACAGATTAATACTGCTGTTACTGAGCTTTTCATCCACCGCAAAGGCGTTGAGAAGATTCTGAAGGTAAAATGCATTCGGACATAAATGCGTACTGGCGTAAATCTGAGCGCCAGGGTCGCCACCAGGCATTTGGTTCGCCAGGTCAAGCGCCGATTTCGCATTCGGAAAGCGTTTTAACTTGGTTTTATAATGCCCATGCAAAAACGGTGTACAATATTGAGGTTCATTGGCCGACTGGTGAGGCATAAACCACTGTTTCTGGTAATCGGTAGAGCTGGTTGCCAAACTTGGCATGTAATATTTGGTAAAAGGAACTAGGCCCGCCTGCTGATCGAAAGCCGGATCACCGATGCCGTCGTTCACGCCACGATAATCACCATTCATCGCATACGATTCAGCAGCCTCCATCTGCATTTCCTGCTTCAAAGACAGATAAAGGCTTTTAAAGCGGTTCCAGTAGTCGTTCTTTAAATTCGCCGGCATATAGGCCATGATCGTTTCTACACCTACCGTATTCAACGATGTGGCTGTAAAAGGCGTTGGAGGACTCAGGCTATTCAAGACGCCAGCAAGGCAGGTGAGTTGCGCGGAGCTATTTTGTCCATACTGGATGACACAACTGGTGGTAATAAGGGCTGCAAAAGCAGGAAGACTGATGGTTGTTCCCTGATAGTGGTTATAGCGCTCATCGAAAGACTTGTATATAAACCTCCATGGCGTTGAGAGCGCGGTGTACACAGTTCCTGTTTTCTGAGGACAGAGAGTGCCCAGGGCTGAAACCGGGTAACCACCATTAGCGAGGGCGGCCGGACTCGCCTGGTCGTAGTAATTGCCGTTTTTTGTCCAATAAGGATCGTATGTTCCAGGGGTACACAACTTCAGGAATTCGGTGCTACCGGTCGTTACGATATCATCGGTCGATATCAACAACGAGTCGTAACTATCGCTGCTGGTTACATCAGCCGTAACCGCATTGGTGCCTGTGCCTACAGTTACTGAATAACGGGAAGTCAACGTGTCTGTTGAATTTTTCAAACACCAGTCGTAATAAGGGTATTCGGGATGGTAAAATACCAGGGATTTAGCCCAGGAGTTTTGCCAAGTAGCTATAAAATCAGCGACATTGGCCAGCTCCTGTGGTTTAATGTAATATTGTGCTCCATCACCCGTATTAGCCAGATTTACCGGGGTAGGCACTACACCTGATTTCACAGGTGGCAGATAGGTTACAGAGGTACCGGATACGTATTTGGTAACATACACTTTCGACGGTGTACCATCTTCATCGCGGTATTCGGTAGCAAAATCTGCCGGATTATTGCCATGGTATGGGCTTAAACGAAAGAATGGATTCCGCCAGTCTGGAACGTTATACCCCAGGTTAAAATTCTTGATCTTGGGCAATAAGTTATTCTCGTTATATACCGATACAGGGTGTATAGAGGTATTGCAATTTCCTTGATTGTCTTCCCAATCGCCGTATTGACCTCCCGGAGACACGTCAGCCAGCATACTGATGTATTCAGACTCGCAAAGGCTCACGTACTCACAGGGTTCCCGGCAGATGTTATACTCCTGCTGCCAATCGTCAGCCGTTCCTTTGTTTGCAGCAATATATGCCTCTTTACTACCCAAAGCTGCCACGCATTCGTCGCAAGTAAGACCGCAACCGCTGGTATCTGGTGAAATATTGTCAAAATCGCCTGGCTGCTTCACACAATCGCTTTTCAGGTATTCACCCAAATAATATGACATGGCAGCCTGGTTTATTTTAAGGGTTTTGACAATGGTGTATTCGCCCTGGTCAAGATCAACAAACAAGTCGTTCCCTGAATAGTCCAGCTGGCTGGTGGAAAAGTGCACCACGTCATTACATTGTGTATCAAGCGTCGAGGCAGACCCCGGCTGACCTCCGGGGCCGGTTGGTGGAGTGATGTTGCCTAGTGTACGCGTTACTTTCGTAAAACCCGGAGGATTATGCATGCAATTATCGAAGACATCAATCTCCAGATCGTACACGCAATCATAACAGGTGTTGGTTGGCAAACAGGCATAAGTAAAATCCGTGCCGTCCAGGGTGTAAGTCAGGGTGTAAGTCCCGGCAGTAGGCACCAGTATCTTTTTCATGAAGGACAGCCGGTCGCCGGAGCGGATGTTATTGTCAAGGTCGGTATCATAATCTGTTGCCTGAACTTTGTTGAGCAGATCAGCATTGATGACGTTAGTTGCCGTTGGAGACGGATATAACACATCACCCTCCCCGCTTTTGAGGTTCGACAGGTTCGACGGCCCCTGGCCTGATAAGGCTGTGGCAATGGTTCGTCCCTCCTGGTCGATGTAGCTGATCGATACCTGCCCGTTGGCATCGATGACCATGTTCTTTTTATAGTGCTGGTCATAGCCGACTTCGGACCCGAACAAGCGATCGAGTTCCACCTGCAAGGGTGCCCCGTACATATATTTGGTTTCGTGGCCGCTGTTGATCTGGTGGGTTTTTCCGACGCCACCCTGGGCGGCAATACGCCCGGTATTGTCATTGGTGTAAACGGTCTGGCTGATCGGGAATTTTTCGGCATTGGGCACATAGCCCTGGGCAAACTGTTGATTCATGTTCATACCGGAGTAATAGTTGGAAGATCCGTAAGCGGGATCTAAGCCAAAAATATTTACCTGGCAGGTCGCACTGTTCCCGCTGGGGTCTTCATCAAAAAAGGCTTTGCCATACGACTGATGGGTGGATTCATCAAAATTGAACCCGGTTTGTCCACCCACGGTATATTGGTAGAACTTGATCTTGGCATCGGCTACCGGGACCGGCAAAGCCTGAACGGCTGCCCGACCATTGTAATCGTAATAGGTTTCCCCCACAATGGCATTGTTGTCGGAATTGTTTTTGGTAACGGATTGGCGGCTGCGTAAACTGCCGTCGAAATAGCTTACCACTTCTTTTTTCTTGCCTTCCTCTGCATAGGTGGCTTTGTATTGCCAGTTTTTCCCATTTTCGTGAATCAGCGGTGCTACCGAAAAACCCGGACTTGGGGTTTGGAGCTGGGTGAGACCGTCGAGGGTAATGTAAAACACATTATTTCCTCCATTGCTGTAAAGCGTAGCTGTTGGAGACAAACCTGTTGGTAAAATAGCTGTCTGATCTTCGGAAGACCAGAGTGTATAGGCGGTTTTTTCCCAGGCATTGACCGACAAGCTGGCCCTGCCAACACCGCGAAGGCGAAAGCAGACCTGGCCTTTTTCAAATACATTGCTGATGCGGTAGGATTGCTGGCTGGTACGCACGCGGGTAGCATTGTTCCGAAAATCGAGTTGCGGGTTATTTTGCCAATAGCCGTTTTTTCCAGCATCGAGCCAGAGCCACTCCAGGTCATATTCTTCGGCTCCTGAAATGCGGGGCCAGGAGATCTCGAACTCATCGGAGCCCGGCAGGTAATAAATGGATATGTCGGTTGGTTGGGTAAAAGGTGCCGTGTAGGCCAAGGGATAATAACGCTCGGCATCCGTTTTTGCTTCAAGGTACACATTAGCCGGGAGTATGCCTCCGGCAAGCGCAGCATCAGAAGAGCTTACGGCGATGCCGGTAATTTTCGTCGTAACTTTATAACCATTGCTAAACGAGTACACATCCTGGTCGATCGATGGGTGTGGTGACGAAGCGCTATGATCGTTCCGGCCTTCGTAGGCGACCGAAAGGGTTCGGGTAACGATGCTTGTGGTGCCACCAAGGGCTTGCGGGCTGGTGGACGTTATTTGCACGGTAACGGTGGCCACAAAGTCGGCGAGTGCCGTGGTGTTGTAGCGGTCGATGCCCAGCGTGAGGGTGTTTTTAAAGGTTTTATCGTAAAAACCCCAGGCCGACTGGTTGGCCATAGAGGCGATGCTCAGGAACTTATTGTCCTGGATGAACAACACACTATTCAGGGTTGCTGCAGGACTTGATAAACGCGCCGTACCTACTTCGTGAGAGGCTTTCAGAGGGGTGCCAAAGCCGGCACACCATAGCATGAGCCAAAGTGCAAATTTTACCGGTGTTGTGTGTTTCAGAGCCATATGCTTAGTTTTTTTTGAATCTTACTGATTGTAATTGATTGATGACCTCGTAGGATGCCTGTTTTCCCCTGCCCCTATATGTGTTGCCACTGCCTTCGAGATACGTACCCTCTGCAAACAAAGAGGCCGGAAAGACAGAACTTGCCGTAAACGTTTTATAAACGATCTCCAGACGCGGCTTCTTTTCTTTCGCTGCGTAGTCGTTTTCGTTGAGTGGAAGGGATTGGTTATAGTACAACACCATTTTTTTGATGCTGTAATTCGACAAGTTGATGACTATCTCGACTTGTGAAAATTCGGACTGGCCTTCATCGTCCGAAAACAGAAAACTGTAATAGCGCTCGTTTGTCCCAAGGTCTTTCACGGTAATGTTCCGACATTGCTTCAGCAATTCTCCTACATCATTCTGTAGGGGACTTATTTCCGTTCTTTTCGTATCAGCAATGACCACAAAACGGTCTTCATGATTGACGACAATGGTGTGTTTGGAATTGGTGATGGTTTCTACTTCCAGTAATTTGGAGTAGCTCTGCTCTCTTTGCTTCAGGTATTTACCTGATTTCTGTTCAACCAGATTCCCTCCTGTATGACTATCGAACACAGTGTATTGGATATCGAGCGAATAGGATGGCGTCACTGCATACAGGGCATTCACTTTCTGAAAATCGGCTTTGGCTTTTTCCGCCGGTGTCTCTGCTGCGTAAGCCGATGGTAAGGCGAGCAGGAGCACGAATGCCAAGGCGATCTGCTGCATTGCGCTCTTAAGCCGCTTACGAATATGTAATACTTGGGAAGTCATGGCAAAGGCTTATCGTTGGGTATGGTTTTTTGTTTCCTGAATGGTCATGATGCCTTTTTCTGTTTCTTTCTTCACCCGAACCAGGCTGCCTTCTTCGTCATACTCATAGAACGTCGCAAAGTTATTGGCATCGAGTTCAGCAACGTATTTCAGGGTCACGGGATCATACACAAAGGATTTCATGTTGCTGTTGAACGGATGTATCCGGATGTCGTCAAAGTAGCTGGTGACTCCATAGGTTGAATTCACCAACGTAACGTTGAGTTTGCCAGTGGCACCGGAAGAAATGGTAAACTCCTGTTCAACCCGCTGCCAACCATCGATGATATCGCTTTTCCGTAAATTGCCCATAACAACAGAGCCTGATCCGGAAACTGACAGTGCTACTGAGGAATTCGGGTAAGTAAGCACTCGGCCGGCTGACGGACTAGAGGATTTTTCCTTTACCCAAAACGAAATAATGTATTTCTTGGCACCTTCGTAGGTAATAGGAGCAAATGGATAAATGAAATCCGAACAGGTGAGTGTATAATGACACAGCGGCGAAACAGCCGTGGTGCAAGGCGCACTCACCAGATCTTTGGAAACCGTGATGTTGGTATACGGATTCAGCTTCACGCTTTGTTTTCCGGTATGCGCTTCCTGTTTAGTAATATTGGCAAAGTATTTCACAAAATTAAAATGAAATTCATTGCTTGCACCGTTACAGATCTGTCCATTGGCTGTATAATCCTCTACACCATCATAGGCAATTTCCTGAAGCCTGGCATTAGATGCTACAGCTACCGGCAACGTGTTATTATAGCCGTAAAGAGCCGACGAATAACGTCCCAATGCATCGCGATTCTCCACTTCCATGCCATACGGCGTGTGCTTGGTGATCTCTGAGGTATAGGTCCAGCGGTTTTTGTTTGTAGTGGTTACTGTCCAGGTAGCCCCTGCCGTGGTTGGAATGTCGTAGAACGGATAGTATTCCTCAATGGTTCCGTCGCGACGGATATCGAGGTTATTGCTAGTCGATGTGTAAGCCTGTTGTTTACGGTCTTCGAGGTAAGACCAGGTTGTTTTAGGTCGCCAATTACCTTTAATGGCCAGTCTGAACGGATTAACCTGGTAACCCGGCTGAATGCCACATGTATAATTGTTGGCAGCGGTGTTAACGCAATTCACAAATGGATCGCATTTAGAACCCGGCTTGGGTGTTAATGTAAAGCAAAGCGGCGGGTTGAAATTATAAATTCCCTGACCAACACCGGAAGGCCCGGCAGGCGGAACATAGTTTACCAGTGTTCCGCAAACAACCAACTGACCGCTGCAGGTACTCGTATTGGAACTAACCGAATAACCGGTAATGTTTGAAAAATTGACATTTTTCCATTTAATGCCGGCTGGCAGTATGGCATTGGCTTCACATAAGCCACTGGCGCCATTGTTGTAAAGCCCGATGGTAAGCGTGTTGGTTGTGTTTCCTATTGTTGAAGGCATGGTATTGGTCATCACCATATCCGAAACAACGCTATAGGCCTGATAACCTGCCGCCGTCAGTACACAACTGCACGAAGCTGGTTCATTTACTGAATACCCTTTAAACGTCTGCCACTGGTCGCTGTATTCGATGGCCGAGGTGTTCAATATTTTGTAATCCCGATTGTCGGAAGGGTCTATCGAACCGGTCACGGTCTTCACGCTCAACGTTGCATCAAGCGACCCGTCACTGTTATAGTCTATCGGGTTGGCCAAACTTGTCAGGGAGGCCATTTGTGCGCCCAATAAGTTTCGCCTACCTGACCGCATGATTTTCACCGGTACATGGTTGCCAGTACCGGCCGGATTGCCAAACAGGTCGATCACACTAATTTGGTTTCCGGAAATACTGCATACCCAGGCTATGGTTGGGTTTGTGGCCGGCACCGTAACTTCATCTCCAATGTTGAAGAGGTCGGGACGCGAGGTGGTAAAGGTTCCGGTAGAAAGGAAGCTCACCGCTTCTTTGTACCCAATGTTCTTGTAGGCCGGCCCCATCAGGTCGTATCCCCAGAAAGCCGGATATTTCAGTGAGTATATCTCATCGTGAAAGTCGTTTTTGGTCCGTGTAAGCAATACGTCGCCGGTTTGTCCGTCGTAGGCCAGGTTGGCCGTGGTCACCGAGGAACCGTTATCGGTTGCAACGGTGCGTTCGAGAATACCGTAATGATTCACGACCTTGGTCATCACGGCCGAGCGGAAACGCGTCTTTTCGAAGCTATAAGATGGCCATACAGTTGGCACTGCAGCAGGAACAAACCCCACTAAAAACATCGACAAATTGATCTGCGCCCCACCCATGACGGTACGGGTCTCGGTTTCCCTGAAGTCAGCCACAGCATCAAAATCGGTTCCTATGGTTTTCGCTGCAATGCTACCATCTTTTTCAATCACCGTACAGCTATTGTCCAGCTCGTTGGGCGGACATACGGCATCCGAATGAATGTCGCGCAGGCCGTATTCTGTATAGTCGCCGCCCTTTGTTTTATAATAGTATTCGACTTTGCTCATCGGGCTTAGCGAACCTTCAGCATACACCGATTGGGCTTTCTGCTTACCCGACATGTCGTTCAGTTTGATCACATAACCCTGGGTAGCCGACATGTAATCGCGCGACATGATTTTCAAGAGACCGCCCAATGGTGGCTTGTATTGCTTGGTATGGATGGGGGTATGAGAGGTAATGGTCGGGTAATCTTTGGTGGTATAGAACTCATGCACCACGTAACCGGTACCGTGGGTCTTCACATTGGCATTGGCCGGAATCTTATTCTTAACTTTGACCTTGCTATAAGTAATGGATGCCGACGGAAAAAAAGTCTCGCCAAAGGGCTCTTCCATGAAAAAGCGTTCATCGGGAACCAGCATGGTAAATTTATTCGGGCCCATGAATACCGGCTGCCGGAATGGATTTTCATCGCCCCCCAACATGGGCTCGTAAGAGGCAACGCCGGAACTGACCGTTTCTCCCCAAAATTCGGTTTCGTAGCTAAACTCCTGGCCGTACTGGGAATTGCCTTGCCCGGGATTGCTGCCAACCGCGGTTTGCGTATTCCAGTTATCGTCGATTGTCAGCGATTTCACCCGGGAACCACCGCCAAATTTATGTCCGCTGGGATTATAAAGACGGATGAATGATTTGCCGAAGACAAATTCGCGGCAATAGTCTTTGTCCATTAAACTTTTGTTGGGTCCTTTGATGGCCTGCATCATGGTCTTGACAGGGCCACCCTTTGCTTCAGAGGCCAATTGCTTCACTGCCGAGACCACATCAGATGGCGGGCTGAAGGAAGCGTCCCAAACCAGGTTGTTATGGCGTGTCTTGCCCAGGTTCATCGCCGCCTTGGCGATGGGATTGATCTTTGCCAGAGGATTGATGCTGGTTTTATCATCCCGCTTCACCAAGCCAAGTTTGACAAAGCCTACCTGGTGGCTATTGGATACTAAACCGGGAACGACGCCGCAATCGGGGGTGGCACCGTCCAGCTCGGCATAGCCAGATACGTATTCAAAGTGATCGCCTTTATTGGTTGTGAGGCCTGAGGTATTGGTGAGATTGACCAGGAAACGGAAATACAGGTACTTGCCATCGGTATTGATGTCTTTCAGGTATTTCTGACGTATTTTTGCCGAGGCATCGGAAGCATTGGTATAGGTGAGGTTCTCGGTGAGCTCAAAGAAAAGGTAGGGATTTTGGTCTGTATTGCCATTCCCCGTGTACAAATCACCAATGGACGAAGATGGCAGGGCGGTGTTACTGTTTGTACCGATCGCTACAACTTTCATCATTTGCATGGCCGGACGATTCTGAACGAAGGCGTAATCATCCGACTCGTAATTGACCTGGATGGTAGCCCCGGAAGGCAATTCAATTTTGGTCAGGTTCCAGGCAGAGGAGCGGAAATCAGCTTCTGTTTTACTGAACTGGTCCACATAAGGGAACTCGGCATTGTTCATGGCACTGGAATAGCTATAATCAATGGTGGGAGGCGTTGCCGGTGGCGTGGGGCCGGTCATATAATTGGCGGTGTTGTTGTTCAGGGGCATGTAGTTGCCCCAGCGGTCGTATGCTTTAGGATGGTAACGGAAATTATTCACGAGGTTACTGTTCGCCGCATGCGCCTGCCCGTAGGTAAACTGGTAGCGATTTACTTTGGCCTTATCGGACTTACCATAGGTGAACCAGATGGCTTTCAGGGCCAGCTTACCTTTGGAGGCATTGATGTCGGTACCATTAACAAGCTCAGCTACGCCATCGTTATTAGCCACGCCTGGACACAGGGAGTAATCGTAATCGAAATGAACTACTTTAATAGGAACAGCATTGGATTTGTTAGGTGTCAGGTCGGCATTATATTCTGGCTTCGCATAAAGGGATACAGATTTCAGGTACTTTGTACGGGTAGGATTGCTGCCAGCCCCTCCATTTACATCTTGCGCGCCTAACGCATCGTGCCGGTCGCCGAGCTCGAAAACAGCCACGTAATTGCGTGTAATGATTTTTTTCACAAACCAAAGCTCTTTTTCGCCATATACGATACTGCCCTGATCGTCGTTCTCTATCGATTTACCATTTTCATTGAAATTCGCCACATTAGCGTCGTAGGGCATCCGCCAGCCATATTTGGACACCGACCGCTCATATTCGAACTTGGTATAATTACCATAATCTCCGTCATCTGGGCCATTGCCCAGAAGGTCCACATAATCGGGGGAAACAATAGCGGTTAACAAATAAGAGTGTGCATAAGCCGGTGTTTTTACGCGGCTGTAATAGTTGTCTATCCCTTTAGCATTGGAAATACTGATATCATTGCTGGCGTAAGACACATAGCCTGTTTGCGCCTGATAGCCGGCATTTGCCGGCGTCAACAAGGTGTTTCCTGTATTAACGGTTGAGCTGGCATTGAAACTGATTTCCTCTTGTAAATTATTATAGGCAGGCAAACCGTAAATGTACCGGCTTCCGTCCACACGCAACGTTGTGATTTCGGCAATATGGTGGTCTTTGGCAGATGCGCTCACATTGCCGTAAAGCGTCTTATCAAAACCATAATCCCTCGCTTCTGCCAGGCTAAGCGTAGTCATCACCTGGTTACGCCTCTGACGGGCCTGGATATAATTATTGCTGGTTAATTGTTTGGTAAAACCACTTTCCGAATTTTCCAATATATCTGTGGCCTTATGATCAACGAGTTTGTCGAGCCTGATACGGTAGGCTTCGTCCTCGCCAATCGAGGCAAACAAGGCGTGCTGCACATCGTCTGAGGACTTCTCTCCCACCTCGCGAAAATACCAGGGCTCATAATCTTTATTATTCGTTGACTGGTGAGCCAATAGCAATGCTTTGGTGTCATTATCATTCTTCCATTTTCCAGTGACGGTTTGTACATCCACAACCGATATATCTACTCCTAAATGTGCAGTTTGCGCACCACTAAATTCTCCTCCCGCAGAATAACTGTCGCTGGTATTGGTCGATTTATTATCAAATACGTAACCCACCTCGCTCCGGAAGGGACGGAAGGCCCCGCTAATACCCTGGCCTGTCACCGAAAAGACATCGTAAGTTTGGTTGGTAATGGGCAGATTCTTCGTATAACGGCTAAAGGCCTGGTCCTTTTCGCGGTTAAAATCCATCAATACGTTGTCCGATTCCTGGCCGACGTGGCTGAACATATAGCCATAAGCAGCTGTGGAAGTGTATGGGTTCATGATGGACTGATTGGAATAATAACCGCCAACAGTGACATCACCATCTAATCCAAATACCGTTGTCCCCAGTTTAAAACTTAAGGCTACGGAATTGTTCACCATAGAGTTTTGAATAAAGGGCACGTAGGTGGAAGCTCCGAAATTGATGATACCGGCGGAGCTGGTACCTCCACTACGATCAAGTGAAATGTCTTCACTTTTATATTTAACTTCCTTCTCCCGAATTCTTGTATAGCTTGCATTCACACTTAGGTCTTTCAGCCCCGACCTGGAATTCATACTCATTCCAATTCCGATGGAGGCTTTTGCTGATACATCGTCTGTTTTCTGCTTGTCGTCAACCCGCGCAGAAAAGCTAATATTGGGAGATAACGTCAATCCTCCACTATTACTGGATTTCATTCCCAAACCGGCATTCATGGTGCCTTTGCTTTTATCACCTGCAGATATTCCAATATTGGCTGTCTGTTCCATGCCAATACCTGTGTAATTGTTGTAATTAATCCCTAAACCAACATTTAACTTTCCAGGCGAATTTCCTTGTTCACCATCGTTACTTTTTGATGCGCCAAATAATTCTATGCCTAGCCCCACATTCACACCATAGGTGGTATTGTCTTTCATGTTCAATTCTTTTTCGATCACGTCGCCGTTGAAATCGTCAGGCAAGCCGCGCATGTTCCGGTTGATGGAACCCACGTTCAGGTTCCAGCCCAGCCCGGTCCAGCTGGCTTCGTCATCCATGCCAATGCCTGAATTATAGGCAATATTGAGCGGGTAACCGCCCACATCCATCAAGGGGATGTTGTATTTGAAATCACCGGAGGTCAGATCGACCATCTCCGCTGTGCTTACCGGCGTAAAGGCCTGCACCTCTGGCTGGCTCGGCCCTCCCGTCAATGCAAAAGTGGCCGTCGGGGTCACAATCTCGGACACAAGGGTGATGAGCAGAAAAAAACTGATGATGCGTTTTCGCCTGGTGGTTCCTAATAGTTTATTCATAATTACTTGATCTTAATCTGTGGATGCTTGTTCTGGTCCAGCGCATTCAGTGCAAATTTTACCGGACCGGTCTTTAAATAGTCATTGTCATATACCAGCACGGCTTCTTTCAGGTTTGCTGCCTCAAAGCCGAGCATGAAATTATTGTTGGGCGATATGCCATAGTTCCGCTCGTAATGATAGACCGCACAGGGAATGGTATCTTTTTCGGACTGTACGATGTAAATGTCTTTTTGCATCCCAAACGCATAATAAGCAGTTACTTTTTCGAAGTCAACAGCTCCTCCACCGGGCTGGTAATGCACCAATTCTTCATTGAAGCCATCTATATGGATCTCGAGATTAAACATGCTCAGGCCTGCATAAGCTTTTACCAACGAATCGAATCCGGCCTGCGTGGCTGCCGACATGTCTCCCATTTCCCGCAAGGCTAACTGCTCGGCCGGAATGTAGATCAGTTTAAAGTTTACTGCTTTGATCTTCTTTTCCATGCTATGGTGGGCTTTCTCTGCCTCCAATAGTTCCTGCACGTCTGTAGAAGAAGCGACTTCATAAGTCCTTTCCCCGCCCCTGCCACATCCGCTCAACAAAGCAACAGACAACATAACTGTAACTATCTGCTTAGTCTTTTGCACCTGAATACCTCCTGTTGATATAATCTGATACGGATTGGGTAATGTCGTCGTCTTTTTTGGCAAACATCAGGTTGCCTTCTCCGGTTGCGCCTAATATCAGGTCGTAACCATTTGCCTTGCCATAATCGTCCACATACTGGTTGATCTGCTTCCAGATCTGATCGGAATAATCGCGGACGGTAGCGGCGTTCGCCTCCGCAAATTCTTTTTCTTTGTAGAGATATGAGCGCTGAAGCTCTCCTACCTGCATTTTTTCAGATTCGCTCGCCGATGGGCCTTTGATCGATATATACTGGATCTTAAATTTGATGCTATCCAGTAGGTTCTGACGGGCCAGCTGCACTTTGCTGTATTTTTCCTCCAGCTCTTTTTTTAATTTGAAGCCTTCATAAAGTTGTGTCGTGTTGACATACGCGATCTTTTTGGACTTGTGGATACTCCAGAATAGGCTAAAGCCTACAGCCAACACAACAATCAAGGGGGAAAGGATTTTTTTATAGTTCATGATAATCAGTATTTGAATCGGGCATAAAACACCTCGTTCTTCTTATTGGTTATGGCGATGCGGTAATATTCTCCTTGTGTCATACCGGATACGGTACTGAGGTCGATGGTAAAGCGGTTATCGCCGATGCGTTCGATAAGGCCGGGCGGCGAGGCCACAGGTATGTTCTTATCCGATACGATGGTATAGCTAAGACTTCCTGCTGTTCCTTGTGCGGGATCAAAATACTCTTCTTCAAAGGCGAAGTAAATGCTTTTCCGGTAGGAATTGTAGTAGCCTGCATCCAGCACTTTCTTGAGGATAAAGTAGTGTGGTACCCGGATGTCGCAACCAAAGGAAATGCGTGGCTTGCTGATGTAAAGGTTTTTCTGGTTAACTGAAACATCGGCAATGAGTTCGGTAGACGGCATGGTATTACTGCTTCCCAAAAGGACGTTGTTCTTATAAAAGTCTATTTTCATTTGAAGTCCGCCATTTACTGCTGTCTTTTTCACTTTCAACACATCGGTTGGCGATACGCTATTGATTGAGCCAATGTTACCCAGTGAGAACATCACGGCGGTATAGGCTCCAAATGTAGATCCTCCGCCTAAGCCAGCTAGCGATAGGAGACTATTGTCGGCTATGTAAAACCGATGATCGATGTGGGAAGGGTTTGTGTCAAAATCCTGGCTATTCAACCCAAAGGCCATGGCGCGATTGATAAGCATACCTGGTGATGAAAACACAGGCTTAAACTCTGCCCAGCCGTCTTCGGAAGCATCGAGCAGATTGGTGGTCGATGCCCCGCCCAGCCAACTATAGGGGTTGGATTGTGTGGTGGTGATATTAAAAGAACGGTCGGTGGTATTGACGTTGGTAGCTCCAAGCGGCGACTGGTTGATCCAATCTGGCATATAGGCTATTGTAAACGTTTGCTGTGCAGGAGACATAACGGCTCCACTGCATGAGCCGGAGCGGAATTGCACCGTAACGTTATAAACTCCAGCTGACAAGCCCGTAAGCGTTCCGCCGCCACCTGACCCTGACGAGGTATAGCCGCCAGGGCCTGACACGGTGTAACCGCAAGGAACCTCTCCCAACAGCATCGAATAGGCATTGAAGCTAAGGCTTCCGTTAACGGCGAGGGCGCAGGTTACATCGCTGGTTGTGCCGCTAATGCCTTTGCGGGGTAACAGCTGCCCCACTTGTATGATATTTTTGATGATAGCACCAGGCGTTTTCAGTAGGGCTTTTAATTGGTAGTTCTGCTGGTAAAACGCATCGGGCACAGCGCTTTGCGTCCACACTGGTGTATAATTGCGCGAATACACGATCTGGTGGTTTTGAGGGTCAAATAACACACCGATCACATCGCCGCTGAAATAATCTGTGCTGGCGACCACAGACGAGTTGTAATAAATCTTCAGTTGGTTACTTCCATTGCCTTTCATATAAAGCATCGTATGCTGTAACATATCGGCTACCGTTGTGTCGGCTACCAAACTATCCGCTGTACGGTAACCCAACAGCATTTCATCGGCATCCCGCTCGATCTGGAACTCTGTATAAAAGGCCCGGTCGCTGGCCTGAATAACTCCGTCAGACAGGGCGTATAAAGCATTATTACCTGTGGCTGTCTTGGTTAGTTTTTGACCCAAACCGTAATGAACGGTAAAACCGGAGGCTGTATCCACAGGTATAACGCAGGTATCACCCTCGATGCCTCCCTGGGCGATCCATCCGAAGTCGTTCCCTAACAATACGGTCATCCGCAGGGTATCTCCGGCATGATCGACAACTACATTGTTGTATATCGCGGAAGGTACATCGGATAAGACCTGACGCCTCCGCAGACTGTCCAGTTTTGCATACAATAAAAGGCTATCGCTTACTGCCAGGGCACTGTCTAACATTGCATAATATTGCTGGTTATCGGCTACTTGGTAACCATTCCAGGCAATGTTATAGTGAGGTGTGCCTCCACTCAGGTTCAACGAAATTCCCCCCAAACCATCTGCTCCTGCATTCGTTACAGATGCCAATGAATGCATACTGCGGCTAACACCAAAACTACATCCTACGTTAATCAAGCTCGAGGTGCCAACGATGTCCACCATCGCTTTGAGTTTCCAGGCTTTGGCCGTCTCTACCGCATTTACGAGCGAGTTCACTACAATTCCGTCCACTGTAAAGACAATTGTATCTCCAATTCTATCGATGCGCAAGCGCGATCCTACAGGAAGGTGATATCGAGCCGCTGTCCAATTGCCTTCTGCTATGGTATAAAGCGTCGTTGTGTTGCCTTGATAATAGAATGCATAATCCAAATCGTAAAAATCTTCCGGATAAGGCGATAGACTGTCGATGAAGCCGACAAACTTATAGTCGTCCAGATCTTGTAAAACATATTCAACCCAACCGTCAGTTCCTCCAGCTAATTGATTTTTGCTGACTCCTCTTCCCCATTCTGTTGCTGGCGTAGTGACAACAAGCGTATCACCGTTCGTTTCTGCTCCATAGAGCGAATCCCAATAAACTTTGTAACCAATTTGATATGGAAGCTGATTGAGGTGGTGAAGCGCATCTTGTATCATCAACTTGTAATTACCGGCTGCTTTCGCACTCAGCGTATTCGTAGTTTCTCCGCCTGGTTCCCAGGCATAATTATAGGCTCCTTCCTGGCGGGGTGTTACACGAATGGAGCCATCGTTTGCGCCGGGTGACGAGGCGTGAACGATCTCTGGGATCAGACGGGTGTAGTTCGGAAAATAGGCGTAACCCTGGTTATCAAAGCTGCATCCGAGATTTACCAACGAGGATGTATTGCCTGCATGGACAATTCCTTTGATTTTCCAACTATTTTGAACTGCCACTGGGTCGATGTATGTAGCCAAAACACTACCGTTCATCCAGAAACGAACGGTATCGCCTACCCGCTCCACACGCAGAACACCGCCGACAGGAGGATGAGTGGCTACATGTACAAAATAGCTACCATTGGCCATGACATATAAGTTGCCATTGCTTCCCTCATAGTAATAACCATAATCGATATCGTATATATTTTCAACGTCGGAAGAAAGACTGTCCAAAAATCCGACTTCAAACGTTTGAGCCGGGTTGCGGAATATGTACTCCACCCAACCATCCGTTCCGCCTGGCAAGGTGTTTTTGCTAACAGCCGTACCCCAAGTAATGCCTTCGGAGCTCTTGTAGATAAGTGTATCTCCCCGCCTCTCGCTACCGTTGAACCGGTCCCATTGCACTTTGTACCCAATGTTATAAGTTAGCGTGTTCTGGTTATTGAGCGCGTCTTTCACGGTCACAGAATAATTACCCGCTGCCTGACTGCCTGTTGTATTACCTGTTACAGTCCCTGGTTGCCAGGTGTAGGTGTAGCTGCCACTTTGCACCGGCGCCACACTTACCGATCCATCAGCTGTTCCTGAATTACTGGCATGGGTAATGTACGGTACGAGGCGGTTGTAGTTTGGAAAGTTGCTATTGCCCTGTCCGTAAAAACTACAGCCCACATTCACCAGGCTCGATCCGTAGGCACCGTACACGGTTCCTTTCACTTTCCAGTCTTTAGCGGCAGATGCCGCATCGACGGCATAACTGTAGCGGTTACCGTTGATCTTGTACTCAACCGTATCGCCGCGGCGTTCGACACGAAGCACTGTTCCTTCGAGCACCTGGTAGATCATCGGAACGAAATAGCCACTTTCTCCAAAGCTGTACAAGGTACCCGACTCGTAATAGAAGCCGTAATCGATGTCGTATATATCTTGCGGATTTAAAGACAACCCGGAAGTAAACCCTACAATGCGATACTGGTTCATGTCGCGCAATACGTATTCGAACCAACCGTCGGTACCACCTGGCAATGTATTTTTACTAATGGCACTGCCCCAACTATAGCTTTCGTCGGTAATAAGGGTATCATGTTTAATGCTGCAGGCATAAGGCTGATCCCAATTCACTTTATAGCCAATGTTATAATTCTTTGGCGTAATGGTATTGGTTGCATCTTTGGCACTCACGCTGTATGTTCCCGCAGTCTTGCTGCTCAGAGTGGCCGACGCAATAGCGCCAGGTTGCCAGGTATAAGTGTAGGTGCCTGTTTTCAAAGGCTTTATGCGAATAGATCCATCGGTACTGCCCGAACCGCTACTATGCGTAACGAATGGAACCAGGTTGCTGTAGTTTTTGAAAGTCACACCGCCCTTGGTCGCAAAGCTGCATCCCATATTCACAAAGCTGTTACCTACCATGTCGCTGTATAGCATTGCTTTTACTTTCAACACTTTAGCGGCTGCCGATGCATCGCTCAGGGTATGGGTTGCCACGCCGTTTACCACAAATTTAATAGTGCTGCCACTGCGTTCGATCCGGAGGGCTGTACCTTCTGGGTAGCCGGACACAGGATTAGATAAACTACCGTATATGACTTCGTACAAATAATTGTTCACCCCGTCGTAGTAGTAACCGTAGTCGATATCATAATATGTGTCGAGCATTGGCGATAAGCTATCTAACACGCCAAAGACTTTCGTTTCGCCCATGCCTTTCAGGATGTATTCCACATGGCCGTTGGTACTGGCAGCAAGGTTGTTTTTGGTAATGGCTTGTGACCATGTACGGCTGGCCTCGCCGATGAGGGAGTCGTTGCGCGAAAAGCAACCGTACATCTGATCCCAATCTGCTTTGTATCCCAGGTTGTAGGTGTAGGTAACGGTAGCTGCGGTGGCATCTTTTACTTTCACCACATAGGTATTTTTGGCCTTGTTGGTTATGTCTTTTGTATAAACCGGACCCGGCGTCCAGGTGTACGAATAAGGCGAGGTACCTCCACTTACATTCAGGGTGATGGTTCCTGCATTGGGCGTGGAGGTCGAGGTTAGGTGCTTTACCGTTGGAACAACCGTGATCTGGGCCTGAAGGCCTGCGACACACAGCAGCCACAACACAACTGCTTGTAATACTCTCATAAGGTTTATTGAATAATGGTGTAAACGGAACTGCGGACGCCGCTGGCATCTTCAGTAGAAATCTCGTACAGGTAAGATTTTAACGGAATAAACGCCGGGTTACTCAACGATAACGTATCGCCTTCTTTTTTAAACAACTGCACGCCATTTTGCTCAACAACTGATGAGCTAAAAGGGTAATCAGCCTGGTAGATCACCGAACCGCTCTGCTTATCGCTTACCTTCAAATAGATCTTTACGGCATCAGCACCTGGTTTCAATTCTATCGTTACTGTATTTTTTACCTGAATGCCCACTCCCGAAGATGGACCGCCATTTCCCGCGTTCATCGGTTGTGAACGGTAACTGGCTTTTACGTTTTCAATTACCGGATGATGAACAGTTTGAGCAACTGATGACAAAGCAAACAGACACAAGCCCGTTAAAGCAAGCAAAATCGTTTTCATAAGAGTGTGTTTTTAATTCGGGGTACTATAAGTATTTCTACTCCTGCAAAATAATTGATAAAAAAACATTCCACCAAACTTTGTTAATATCTTTCGAACGAAATACCTATTTGTGAGTATTCAATCTTTTATGGCAAAGATTATTCTATACTATAGCCAGCCGAAAAGACAAACTTTATCTAACTGATACACAGATTGGACAACAACAAACGATCATTGACTGCCAGGAGGCGATCATCATGTCCAGTAAAAGGTCACCGCTATTTCCTTTCACGCGAAAAATACAGATCCTGTTTCACTAAAAAAGGACCACACTTGATGGTCCTTCATTCGCCGGTACTTGGTCTAGCGATTATTATTTTATTACTCAGCCTATATACAAACTAGTTCATATTGATCAGTTTCATGAGTATATCAAGTTTCGGCGACAAAACAATCTCTGTTCTTCTGTTCCTGGCTTTACCTTCAGGCGTGCTGTTGTCGGCAACAGGAAAAAATTCTCCTTTACCTGAAGCCGTAAGGCGATGTGCATCCATGCCATATTCGTTAGATAACAAACGCACCACGTTGGTAGCGCGTGCCGTACTCAAATCCCAATTGTCTTTATATAACGGTGTTTTAATCGGCACATTATCCGTGTGACCTTCGATCGCAATGCTTACGTCCGGATTTTTACTTAATACCTCGGCCAGCTTCTTCAATGCTTCTTTTCCCTTCACTTCTACGTTAGCATCACCAGATTTAAAAAGCAGTTTATCAGATAAAGACACGTAAACTTTCCCGTTTTTCATTTCTACTGTCAACTCATCGGGATTAAATCCAAGTAGGGCATTTTTCACGGAATTGTTAAGCACATTTAATACAGAATCCTGGCGCATGAGAATGGCTTCAAGCTGCCGCAAACGCGCCTCTTTTTGGTTAAGCGCTGCTTGCTTATTTCCCAGATCGGTACTTAGCTTGTCGAGCTGCATGCCTGATGCAGCCTGCAACTGTTTGTACTTTGACTCCAAATCAGTGTAATTTCCATTGAGCCTGGCAATCTCTGTCTGTTGTTCTTTGCTCAGGTTACATAACGAATCGCGCTCCATCAGTGCTTTTCTGTAGCGCTTGGAGCTGTACTTGTTTGCCGGCTTTGCCTCTGGGTCTCCACATAATTTGTGCGAAGCACAAGAAGCCATTAAACAGGCGCTACCCAACGCGACTACTAAAAGGGTTTGTTTCATGAGATTTTTCATAGCAATACTTGTTTTTCCTGTTCTATCAAACTGTATGCTCGGCATCACTATTTACACTAAATGCCCCGCGTTTGAGGCCTTCGCCGTGCTCAATTTTACACAGTTGATACAAAATGTAAACCACGAATGAGGAAAGTAATCCACAACCAGCAAAATCCTACCAGCCAGGTAAAATTACGCTGAACCCTTTATTGACGGGCATTTTGAACATACTCCCAGTAATTATAGAAAAACAACAGAAACACTAATTCGTGCGATGGTATTAAGTTTTCAAAGTTCACAGCATAAATCAACCCTAACTCTTAAACTAAACGATTATGAAAACTTTTATTACGACTATAGCGTTAATTGCATCAACCTGTATAGCATATTCGCAAGAGAACAACAACAAAATTGATCCACCGGCTCCGATTGAGCAATCCAAATTTTCCATCGGCCTCAAAGGTGGTTTCGGCCATTCCTTCATGTTGCCATATCGCAATTATATTTTCTGCCCATCTTGGGACGCCGGCGTATCAGGTATTTACGCACCAGGTAACCACTGGGGAATAGGCGTAGATGTCTTGTACTCGATGGAAGGGCCTAAATTTGAATTTCTTGATCCGGAAACAGGGAAGGGTTACGACAGGCAAGTTACGCTGGACTACGTTCGCATTCCTGTAAAAGCCATCTATTTCTTCAGAGACTATGATAAAGATTTCCGACCGAAAGTGACCCTTGGGCCATCGCTGGGTATTTTGGTTGGTGAAGTAAATAGCACAAACGCCGCATCGATTGATCTGGGAGGAAAATTCACCGCTGGTTTCAATTACCGCATTGCACGCGCCATCTGGATAAATGTGGATGCAAGTTACTATCAAGGGTTTATGGATGTTTACTCTTCCAACTCCGAAAATGACTTAAACGGCAACGTAAGGCTTGATGCCGGTATCAATTTCGGTTTTTAAATGCATGCGATATAACTCCGTTATTTAATTTACAAAAAAGGCCACGTTCCATAAGAACTGTGGTCTTTTTTATTTTTCGGCGTATTGTTTCTATTTTTATCCAAAATTAAGGAATGACGCCAAAATTCGATCTTACATTTCATCCACTTCAACGTTTATTTATTAGCCTGGGTTTTGGTCTGCTTACGTTTTTGACCATACGCCATCGTGGCTTAAGTGAACTGATGGTTTCGATTCTTTGCTGGATTGCTTTTGCACTGAGTTACACCCTTCTGACATTAAGAATTTTGTTCAGGCGGAGTGTAAGTGAGATCAGGAAAACAGCGATGGACGATGACGGCGGATCCGCATTGGTATTGCTCTTGGTATTATTGTCGTCGCTGGCAAGTGTGATTACGTTGTTTGTGCTGATTATTTCGAAAGAACAGCATCCTTACGATAAAGTATTTTTTTCAGTTACGGCTATTTTGGGCATGCTTATTTCATGGGTGATGATTCACACTGTTTTCACATTTCATTATGCACACTTATACTATAATGAAGACCGGAAGACGGCACAGGGGCTTGATTTTCCCGGGGAGGAAGAACCTGATTATCTTGACTTTGCTTACTTTGCTTTTGTGATTGGTTGCACATTCCAGGTATCGGATGTGGTGATCCGCTCCAAAACAATGCGACGCCTTGTGCTATTGCACGGCCTTTTATCATTTGGGCTCAATACGTTTGTAGTTGCGTTGATGGTAAATCTGGTGGCTGGCATCAGCCACTAATCCCTTTATTCGTCGCCGATAAGGCGGTTCATTTCCAGGTATAGTAATAAAATGGTGTACCCGTTACCGATACGGGCCACGGCATCCATCAGGTCTTTGTGCGAGCACCTGAATTCGTTAGCCCAATAGGTAAGAGCCTCAGGGCTTGTATCGATCTTTCCGTCTGTAATATATTGCTTGTCACTCACCCGCTAAAAGTATAAATTATACAAACGACAAAAAACAAGTACTTATACCCGTTTTTTTCATCAAGTACCACTACTTGATTAATACAGGTAACATTACTTGATTTTCGATTCACGTGTTTTTTTTTAATTCGTTGATTATTAGTATTGAGTTGGATGCTGCCAGTGTTAATCAACGTGAATGGCAAAAAAAAGACAACCTTATCGAACAAACAGCGTATCATATCTTTAAAACAAATCAACTAAGTACTAATCTTTAAATTTTAAACGTTATGGCATTTACAGGCGACGAAGCAGAACAATTTCCATTGGAGACAGCGGCGAAATGGACTTCAAATTACAGATTGGCAAATCCGGGAAAAACGACCGCACATTTCTTCGGGTTCAAGATCATCAAACAGATTCTCGGACAAGAGGGCTGTGTTGGCATCCGGTGCTATTACGCGCTCGACGATAACGGCAAACAACAGCTGATTATGGTTGGTACTGATGCTGAAGAAAACGATCTTTACAATGGTTTGATTGCCGAAGTGTCGAGGCCTTGTCCTCCATTCTGCGGAAACACCAATCCTCTGAACAGTTTATAATCCAGGCAGAACACGATTTAATGAGAAAAGGCGCATTTTATATGCGCCTTTTTTTTATTTTTATCAAAAAAAATTCTGCATCCCCTGTATGACATATTAAGCTATTGCTCTGCGTTCTTTTCCATTATACCGCTGATCATTGGTATTTATTGTTACCGTTTTCTGAAACCAGCCGACAAAATCATTCTGCTATTGGTCTGTTTTGCCACGCTTACCGAGTTCGTCAACTTCTTTTACGAATACCTTGCCATATCACGGAACATCTCGCTCATCAATATCTATTTCATTGTCGAAACACTCACTATTTCTTTTTTCTATTATGTGGTCTTTCAGTCCAAAATGCTCCGGATCATTACTATCGTGGTTGGCTGCGCATTCTTTATTGTATCGGTGCAGCAGATCATTTCGCACGACAAGGACATGATGAACCAGGTGTCGGTAACACTCGAGTCGGTAGTGGTGACAGCATTTTCTGTATTGGGTTTCCACCAGCTTCTTCAAAAAAGCAATTACTCCAACGTACTCGATGCTCCGGTTTTTTGGGTACATTCTGCGTTTTTATTCTATTTCACCGGTACGTTCTTCCTGCACCTGTTCAGTAGCTTTCTTATGCGCCATTCGCTTTCCGGTTTTTACCAACTTTGGGGCTTGTGGCACTCGCTTGTTAATATCTCTTTTCTCATTTTAATCAGCATCGGATTTTGGAAAACGCGGACATTACAAACATCAAACTCCTGATCACTATCGGGATCTTAATAACACTGTTTCTGGCAGCTGTTGTCATCATCTTTGTGGTTTACTACCAGCGGAAAATGCTGCTGAAGGAAAAGCGCATACAAACATTGGAACAAGAAAAGCAGATTGCACTCTTTAAGGCATCTGTAGAGGTTGAAGAAAAACAAAAAGAAAAAATTGCACGCAACTTGCACGATGAGATCAACCCATTACTCGTCGTCCTCAAACTCAACCTGAGTCGCCACCGTATGTCGGCTTTAAAAAATAATTTTGATCCCGAAAGCCTCAAAAAAGACTCTGAACTACTCGACAAAGCCATCGAAGGCATCCGCACAACCTGCCACGACCTCATCCCTTCGTTCCTGCTTCAGTTTGGCTTATTGAAAGCGCTGGAAGAATATATCAGAACTGCCCAACAATCGGATGACATGAGCCTGGAATTTGAAAACCACGTGAGCATGGAAGAAATGGAGGTTTTTGACAAACAAGCGCAACTCAATATATACCGGATATGCCTGGAAATCCTTAACAACCTGTTTAAACACGCCGCCTGTAGCCAGCTACGTATGCTCACTAAAAAAACAGGCCAGCACATCCTGATCGATTTCATACATGATGGCAAAGGCGTGAGCAATAAAGAAATGGAAGTATATACCGAAAACTCAAGTGGCCTTGGACTCAAATCACTGAAAGCGCGTGCCCTGATACTGGGCGCCGATATCAACTACCTCACCGACGCGATGTATTCGGTAATCCAACTTCGCATCCCCTACACGGTATGAGAAAAAAAATCCATATAGGCATTGTCGATGATCACCTGGTTCTTAGACAAGGGCTGCGGCTTCTGCTAAAAGAATATGATCACTTGAATGTAATTCTGGACGTAGGCAATGGAAAAGAACTACTCGATGCATTACGTAGCAGTATGCCTGACGTGATCTTACTCGACATTGAAATGCCAGTAATGAACGGCAAGGAAACGCTCGACAAACTGACTGAAAAATTTCCGAGAGTCAAAGCTATCATGATGAGTACACATTTCAACGACGGTTACATCATCGAATTCATCAAAAACGGCGCTTGCGGTTTCATTTCAAAAAACAGCGATATCGAAAAGATCGTCGATGCCATACAATCGGTGTACGAACTCGGCTACTATTATGATCACCGTGTATCAGCCGTGATGGCTAAGATGATCAAAAGCCTGCCGTCGGCTACCAAACTGGTACCCGATACCGAGCTTACCCGACGCGAGGTACAGATCATTAAACTCATTTGCGATAAAAAAACCAATAATGAGATTGCCCGTTTGCTGAGCCTGAGCGTGCGCACCATCGAAGGCCACCGCTACAACATCTGTAAAAAAACCAACACATCGAATACGCTGGAACTCATCGAATTTGTTGTTCAAAATAACCTCTTAGCTATTTACGGCTAAAGCGCTGCTTTTTTCAGCGAATTGAGCACTGCCGACAATTCAGCTTGAATCTCTTTCCCTTTATCGGCATTATACCAATTTTGCAAGGCTGTTTTCAACGCACTCGTGTCTGTTTTTTGTGCCACAAGCTCGGCATATACTTTTTGACACGCGGCGGGCCTTGGCCCCCAAACGGCCAGATCTGCGCCAGAAGCATTCCGGATCACCAACTTTGGAATGGCCTTACCACCATTGGTAAGGTATTGGGCGATGCGGTGCGGCTCGGAGTCCCGTAACTCATACTGAACCGTAATTTCAGGATTTTCGAGGGCAATCATCTCGATAAAGGGTACAATGTGCGCAGCATCTCCGCACCAGGGTTCTGTGATAACGATCCACTGCAGTGGCTGATCCACAGAGGCCACCGCAGCGCTTGCTTCATCGGAAAGAGACGCGGTTTTGAGCCAGCGGTTCATCCGCGCCCAATTGAGCTTGGTGTAATTCATATAATCGGGGTTGTCGTAAGGAGCCGTTGTCAACTCGGCATGCAACACCTCTTCAAAATAGTGCAGGTATTCCTGAAACGTCATAAAGCAGTATATGTTTATAGGTATTTATTTAGTCCTCAAATTTACCATACTTAGCGGATTTTGCCTAAAACCTGGCTTAGACTTTATTGCGTTAACCGTGACGGATCAGCTGACATTTGTCATGCACTGAAATTACCTGCAAGCAGGTAATGCTCCCTCAACAACTTTAGCGTAATTTGGCTTGTCCCCGGTTATATTCATCTAAAAAAAGCAAACATGCGCGTATTACACGTACTGATCGCGCTTACCTGCCTGAGCGGCATGGTAAGATGCAGCAAAAAAACAGGACCGGATCCGGGCGGCAACCCTGATAATAGTAAAGTGAGTTACTCAATCCGCGGCGATTACAGTGGCGAACTCACGATTACCTACATGAAAGCTAATGGCATTCGCAACACCATGAAAGGGATTTCACTACCCTGGGATCTTTCCATTAATCCCAATAGCGATGTCACCTTGGTTTATTTTAAAGCCTCGACCGGCCTGGATGATAAACCGGGAAAAAGCGGCGAAAAAGCCGAGAGCAGACTCTATATAGGCGGGCAAATCTATAGCTTATTTCGCAGCACTGCCAATGCCAAGGGAAAACTTGTGAGTGACAGCCTATGGTATAACTACTAATTTTGAATCATGCAAACAAACCAGTTCATCGAGCCTACCATGATCCTGCGCCTGGCGCTTGCCGTCATTCTTTTCATGCATAGCGTTCCGGGAATGTTCCAGGGCAGCGTTACCGATTTCGGAAAACTCTACCTCGATCCGGCGGGCTTCGCACCTTTCGGACTTGTTCTGGCCTGGGCCATCAAATTATCGCACGCTGCCTGTGTGGTTTTACTTGTCATCAACCGGGGCATCAAAATAGCTGCCCTTGTCACCGTGCCTGTGCTGATAGCGGGCATCATCATGGTGCATGGCGCGCAGGGCTGGTTTGTGGTAGGCGGCGGAAGTAACGGTATCGAATACAATGTTTTGCTTATCAGTGTTTTCATTTACCTGTTCTTTTACCCGCCACCTACACAATAGCTGCAATAAGGCCGTTTTATAACCAACCTGTTAACAAGGACGGTCTTTAAGATCAGGAAATTTGTAAAGCAACTAAAAATCCTGTATTTTAGGGCTTTAAATCATGAAAACCCCCGGCTTACTGCTTACATTACTCATTCTGACATTATCGGCTACAGCGCAACGCTTTGTGGAACCCGATAAAATGAAATCGTTCAACATTACGGTGAACTATCCCGACTACACGGTAAAGACACAAATGCTGAAAGACCCGAAAAAGCTACGCCCAGATCCGGACCTGACGTACCATTGGTATGTATCACAAAAGATCATGGAAACCAAAGGCGGTTTTGACGGTAAGTTACTTCACGGCACCTATCGATCGTTCTACCTAAACGATCAGCTTTTTGAAAGCGGTGAGTTTAAGTATGGTGTTAAAGCAGGTGAATGGAAAAATTGGTACCCAGATGGGAAATTAAAAGAGATCTGTCACTGGAAAAACGGACGCAAAAACGGCTCTTACGTGCTTTACAGCGATTACGGCAAGGTAATGGCAAACGGCACCTTCCGTCGCGATTTGCTGAACGGCACCTTTACCACCTACGATAATACCGGAAAAATAAGCTCCGTACGCAAGTATAAAAACGGCCAGGAAATCATCAAAAAGGAAAAGGTAAAGAAAGCCAAAACACCTAAGCAGGACAAAACACCTCAGGCCGACGCTACCGAAAAACCGAAGAAAAGTATATTCCATCGTCAAAAGTCGGGCGAAACCAAGACCGAAAATAAGGCGGGCAAAAACAAGGAAAACAGCACTCATAGCGGCAAGGCCGAAGAGAAGCAAAAAGATGGCAACCAGCAAGACAAGCCTGCAAGCGAAAAAAAATCATTTGGTAAAAAACTGAAATCCTTTTTCCGGAAAAAGCCTGCCACCGAGACTAAAACATCCGCCGGTAAACCCTCTGCAAATACCTGATCATGGCTATTGTCAGGCTTAAAGGCGGCGCCTTGTATGTATCGGTTATCATTTCCATTCTTATCTCCATTATCTTAAGCCTGTTTCTCGTGCTGGCCTCGTATAATACCAGGTCGGTGCTTGCCTTACAATCTTCTACCCAATTGAAACAAACGCTTCAGAGCGGATTCGCCATTGCCCGGTCGGGCTATTACGATCAGGCTTTGGGCGGACATTGGCAACAAATGCCCTACAACAATGATTCTGTCCTGGTACGCAAAAAAGCCTGGGGCTGCTATCAGCTTATCGATGTGAAAGCGAAAAATGCACATTTTCATTTTTCTAAAACCGGGCTTTTCGGCACCACGGCATGGGCAGATACGGCCTTGGTGCTGGCCGACCAAAACCGGCAGATAGGCCTGGCGGGAAAGATCCGTTTCGGTGCTGCCTGCTATTTGCCAAAAGCCGGTATCAAACCGGCCTACATCGAAGGCACGGGCTTCGCAGATCTTAATTCGCTGAGACCATACCTCTTGCCGGCGCCTGAAAATCTGCCGCCGCTGGATATACACTATCTCGAAACCATTGCCGAAAGCCAACAAGGCATGGATGTGTACACCGATAGCTTACTATCGTTTCTGCCCGATCAATGGCAACAGCCCTTCAGTCAGCGCAGTGCGGTGATCCAACAGGGAACGATCCGGCTTGGCAACCACCATCTTTCGGGTAATATTAAATTGATCGCCTCAGACGTGATCACCGTGGAGAACGATGCTTTACTCGATCAGGTACTGCTTATTGCACGCAAAGTTGTTTTTCGTAAAGGCTTTAAAGGCAGCGTACACGTTATTTGCCGCGATAGTGTCGTTACCGAAGACGAGTGTGAATTCGCCTATCCTTCGTCGTTCTGCGTGTATGCAGCAAGTGTTCCTGATTCGGCACAAGGAACTGTTCGCGGTATATTTTTCGGTGCCGACTGTAAATTCAAAGGCGGGTTACTGGCGGCCAACGACAGTAAAAACCGTTCACGGATGATGATACGCCTCAACCGGCATTTTGAACTGATCGGCAATCTTTATAGTTCGGATTATGCCGACGCCCAGGGCTTGCTCTATGGTTCGGTGTGTTGCCGAAGTTTACTGCTTCAAACTCCTTCAGGCGTTTACGAAAACCACCTGTACAACTGTTTTATTGATCCTAAACGCTATGCCAGGGCATTGGCAGTGCCTGCCTGGCTCAAACAAGAAAATACAACATCCCGTATATGCGCCCAATGGTTTTAAAACGAAAATACAAAGGGAACACCTTGCCCGAAGTGCTGATCGCCATCGCAATACTCTCCTTTGCGTCTGTGATGGGTATGGGTATTTATGTGAACATCCAGGAAAACACGCAACCTTTCCTGAAACTGAAAGCGTCTGAACTGGCTGCAACTTATATGCAGCAGGCCGAAGACAAGCAGGACTATCTTGACCAGGAATACCACGAAGAGGCGTTCAGGATCAGAAAACAAATCAGCCATTCGGATCGCTACCCGGATTGCATCATCATCCGGATCAGTGTTTTTCACCAAACGGAAAAAAAAGTATGCGAACTTCAAAAACTTATACATGCGCGCTAAGCCGAAACTGAAAGCATTTACCATCATGGAACTGCTGGTGAGCATGACGCTTACGGGCATTTTGGTTGCGTTTGGTTTTATGGGTTACAATCAGGTACAAAAGCTGTTTGTGAACTACACTCTACAAAATCGCTTTGTCAACGACTACAACCAGCTTGGGAAAGCCCTCGGCGTACTCTCGGAACGGTGCCGCACAATAGAAATGACCGATGGAAATAAAATCACATTTAACAACGACTCCTCTACCGTAGTACTCGATCCCAGCCGGGAAAAGATCTTATTAAAGTTCGCTTCGCATACCGATACATTTGGCCTGGAAGCCAAAGACATTCATGTGAAGCATGTGTTTGCGGAAGGGCAAGGAGCTACCACGTTGATCCGTCATTTTGACTGCGAGGTAATGTACCAAAGCCAGAAATTTCGCGTATCTTTCGATAAGCAATATGATGCCAGTACGCTTCTGAAAAATACTTTAGAATTTTTGCCGACCGATGAGCAGCCTTGATCTTTCGCGATACCAGCCGAAGCCAGCCAAAAAACCGGGAGAACCTGCTAATGGAACGCCACTGGCGGAAAAGCTCTCGAACACGCTTAACAGAGACATTGCTTTATTCGAAAAAAAATTCGGCCAGGTGCAAAAGGAGGCATTCTACTCTGAACTTGGCTTGCTGCTGTCGTCGGGCATTGACATTAAAACAGCGTTCGAAATCATTGAAGAACAACAGAAAGTAAAGAAACACCGCGACATGCTTAGCCAGATCAAAGACGATATTGTGGGCGGAAATGCAGTGTGGGAAGCCATTCAAAAGCATCCAAAAACCTTTTCGGTTTACGAGTTTCAAAGCATCCGCATTGGCGAAGAATCCGGGAAATTGCCCGAAGTGCTGATCGAGCTGGGAAAATTTTATACCAGCGCCATCAAGCTGCGCCGGCAGGTCATCAGCACCTTAACTTACCCGGTAGTTGTGTTGGTGATGAGTGTACTGATCGTTCAATTCATGTTGTCTTTTGTGGTGCCCATGTTCAGTGACATTTTCAAGCACAGTGGCGCAGAGCTGCCAGCTACTACGCAACTGTTGATTAAAGTCAGTGCAAAATCAGGACTGATATTTTATGGTTTATTGGCTGTTGTGTGCGCCGGCATCATTTTTCACAAAACCCAGCAGCACAAAAGCTGGTTCAGAAAATACACGGCTGCCATATTATTAAAAATACCGGTTGTCAATGAGCTGATCCGGAAAATATACCTGGCGCGTTTCAGTCAATCGATGAAATTGCTTCTGGGATCGAAGGTGCTGCTGATCGATGCGCTCGACCTGGTAAAGAACATGATTGGCTACTACCCTATCGAACATGCCCTCGACACGGTACGCCGCGATGTGTATGCCGGAAAACAATTGCACGAGAGCCTGTCGCAACATACGATCTTTCCTAAAAAGCTCGTATCACTCATCAAGGTATCGGAGGAAGTGAATGCACCTGAACTGATTTTCGAAAAACTGAATCAGCAATATGCCGAAGAGATCGAGCACCAGCAGGCCGTGATCGGCAAAGTGGTAGAACCCTTGTTCCTCGTTATTCTCGGCGGCATGGTAGGTTTTATACTGGTTGCCATGTACACACCTCTTTTCCAGATGAGTTCGGGTCTTGACGGCATGTAAGCGCAGCACCAGCTAATAGCCATACTGGTTACAATTTTATATCTATATTTACTTAGTCATAGGCCACTACATACTTTTGACTACTAAAAAGAAGATGTTGAAAAAACTGTTTATACTGTCCTGGTTAGGCACAACCCTACTCTCCTGTGCAAATCGACATACAGCCTACAAAGGCACTTACCTCAGTAAAGAACTTGAGGTTAAAAGCGTTGAGCGAAAAGGATTTTCCACAAATAACGTCTGTTACGAAGTGTACTATGGTGCCTTGAAGCCATTACTGCTGGACGCAAGTACGCGAGACATCTACGACCGCCCATACAGCCGCGATGTGTTTGCTGGTGCCGACCACTATTTTTTTGACACACTGCATACCGACTACCTCAACGACATTGATTTTGAACGCACGGTAACCCCAACCATGCTATACATTTCCCCTAAAACATTCAGCAAGGAAGAATTTGAGGCTTACGCCGACCTTTTCAGGAACAAATGGCCCGATATCGTTGCTGAAACGAACAAAGACTGGACTTACATCCAGGAGCGTTATGTTGGGATTGTGTATGGCGAGCGGGAGAACTTCATAAACTATTTTTATGGTAAAGAGCAAGGCAAACCGTATTTCTTCGATATTTCTCCCGATGGCCTGATCCAATACCATCAGGGTAAACCGGGAATGGAAACCGGCTTTGAAGGTAGCGGCCTGGCTTCTAAAGTGCAGATGCCGGGAAAAATCATTTTGCTGAATGACACGTCGGTGTTCACGCCCGCACACCTAAGGCTCTACCGCGATGAAAAAGGCCTGACCATGTTCGACTATTTCGATGTGAACACCAAAATGCCTTAGTCCTTGCCTGCCAAAATTGGAAAACCCTGCGCACAAGATTGTGCGCAGGGTTTGATTTTAGTTAGCAGCAGGTACAACTGTGCCACTAAGGGTCAGAATTACGGGATTCGGGTCGGATGAGAGATTGACCGTAACGTTCTTGGTAAAGGCACCAGCCGCAGCTGCATTGTACACAGCTTTCACAAGGCCTTTTTCTCCCGGTTTCACAGGTGCCGTGGAGTAATTGGGTGTGGTACAGCCGCAGGCGGCTTTAACCTGCGTAATCAGCACCGGTTCTTTACCGGTATTGGTAAATTCGAACTCAAAGGTAACAGGTTTTCCTTGTGGCACATCTCCCACATTGATCTGCTGGTGTGCCCATTGCACCGACGCACCGGCAACAGTGTGCTTTTTGGGTACATTGTTTTTTAACGCCGAAGCCGGACGATTGAACGACATAAAGCCCAGGCTGCAAGCGAGAGCGAACATAGCGATTGTTTTCATGTTTTTTTTGGTTTAAGTTAATATTGGAAATTCGTCTTGCAAGTGCGAACGAGACAAAGGTAGATTGCAACGGAAAGCAACGCTGTTAAGCATTTTCAAATATTTGTTAATGACATGTTAATGCGCGGCCAGGGTGTGTTTTTTTCAGTAATATAGTATCACATTATTCACCGCTGCTTGAAGATAAACAAACTCAATATCGCTATTATTCTCGGCTTTGTTGCCATCACAGGTATTCTTACCGTACAACTTTTATGGACACGGCAGGCTTTTGATTTCGAGGAGCAGAAGTTCAGCCAAAAAGTACACGTGACCTTGCTTCAGGTGATTGACCGCTTGTATGAACTGAATGGCCAGGAATATCCGCTAAAAAACCCAATCAGCAAGGTAACAAACAATTACTACATCGTTAACGTGAACAACGATTTCGATGCGGGGATGCTGGAATACTGCCTGCGTAGTGAATTCGAACGCTCGGGCCTCATTACCGATTTTGAATATGCCATCTACAAATGCGAAAGCGATGAAATGGTTTACGGTAACTATGTATCGATGAGTAACCATTCGGCCCAAAAAAGTGCCTTCCGTTTTCCAAAGCAAGGCAACCTGGTATATTACTTTGCCATTCGCTTTCCAAAGGAAAACACATACATTTTTAGCTCACTCAGTTTTTGGCTCTTGCTTTCGGGGCTTTTATTGCTCATACTCTTAATCTACGTGTATTCCATTTTCACGCTGCTGCAACAGAAAAAATATTCGGCACTCCAGCGCGACTTCATCAACAACATGACCCATGAATTCAAAACACCCTTGTCATCTATTCTCATTGCCTCTACCTACCTTGCCAAACAGGATAAAATACGAAACGACGGAAAACTGGATAAATATGCCGGCATCATTATCCAGCAAAGTGAAAAGCTAAACAAGCATATCGAAAAAATACTGGATGTTGCACGATCAGACGAGGCACCGCTGACGCTACAAAAAAAGGAAATAGAGCTGAAACCACTGCTGGAAAACGTCAGCGACAATCTGCAGTTACGCCACCAATCGCTAAAGGTATCGGTTACCGGCCATACCGATAGTAAAATCTTAGCCGATGAGTTTCACTTTACCAATGTGGTGTATAACCTCATGGACAATTCGATCCGTTACAGCCAGGGCGATCCGGAAATCCATATCAACATACACAAAACCTTGCGCGGACTACAGATCGATTTTTCCGACCAGGGCATTGGCGTACCTGAAAACCGGCTCAGCAACATCTTTGACAAATTTTACCGGGTTCCGGGGCCTAAAGGTAATGAAGTGACAGGTTTTGGGCTTGGGCTTTACTATGTAAAAAAAATAGGTTTGTTGCACGGCTGGAAGCTGTGGGCTCACAATAATGCCACAAAGGGTCTCACAATATCCATTTCTATTCCAAGTAAGCTATGAAAACCACTAAAATTCTTTACGCCGAAGACGACGAAACCCTGGCGTTTCTCACGAAGGATAACCTGGAACAAAACCATTACGAGGTAACACATTGTAACAACGGCAAAGAATGCCTGGATGCATTTAAAGCAAATGCATTCGACATCTGTATTTTCGACATCATGCTTCCGCAAGTAGATGGCTTTGAGCTAACCGCCGAAATCCGCAAAACCAATAGCGACGTCCCGATTTTATTCCTTTCATCGAAAATACTCAAGGAAGATCGGATCAAAGGACTGAAGTTAGGGGCCGACGATTACCTGGTGAAACCCTTCAGCATCGAGGAATTACTCCTGAAAATTGAGATCTTTCTTGCTCGCTCCAAAAAAAGCAGTCCGTCCCCTTCTATTTATTCCATTGGCCGCTTGCAATTCGACCCTACCCAGCACTTACTCTACTCGCCCCACTCTTCCGCAGCGCTTACCCAACGCGAATCGGAGCTACTTAAATTATTCCTCGACCATCGCAACAAAGTGTTGAAACGCGAAGAAATCCTTACCGCACTATGGGGCGATGATAGTTACTTCATGGGCAGAAGTCTTGATGTATTTATCTCCAGGCTTCGCAAACTTTTATCGGAAGAAACGACTATCAGTATTGAAAATCTCCACGGCATCGGTTTCAGATTCACTGAAAAGAAAACAAATTAAGCCTTATCTGAGACACAGCTAATTATATTGCTGTTGTGGATTTTTATCCCTGATCGCCCTCAGCATTTTTAGGTTTGTATTTCGTCCTAACGGGCTTTAGGTTTGATTGAATATGATAGCACGTTAATCTTGTCAACCATGAAAAAGAATCTAAAAGCCGAAACGTCAGTTTCTATTAATGCTTCGCCTTCCGATGTATGGCACGCCATTACCACGCCCTCCATCATTAAAAAGTACCTGATGGGCACCGAGGTAAGCTCCGATTGGAAAGAAGGAAGTTCGATCGAATATACAGGAAACTATGAGGGCAAGGCATACCACGACAAAGGCACCATCAAAAAAATACAACCTGAAAGTGTCTTCCAAAGCACCTATTGGAGTTCGATGAGCGGTAAAGAAGATACGCCGGAGAATTATAATACAGTTACCTACACCTTATCGGATGAAGATGGTAAAACCCTACTAACATTGACCCAGGATAATATTAGCAGTGAGGAAGAAAAAACACACGCCACCCGAAACTGGGAAAAAGTATTGCAGGCGCTCAAAGATGTAGTGGAAAAAAGAGCCTGAGAGGCGCTTCAGAAAAATGCGTTATGACACACTTTGTTTTTCTTTCTGAAAAGGCCACTCGCCATTGTGGTTTGCTTTTAATACATAAACCAGCAAGCCAACGGCTATTACCCCTAAGCCGGACAATACCATTGTTAATCCGGTAGATACCAGGATGCCTGCCCAGAGGGCAATAGCCAGGTAAACGCCAAGCGGGAACAACGGCATGCGGTAAGGAAACGCTGTTTTGCCGCGGGAGCGCCTTAACCATAACAAACCGACAGCCTGTCCGATAAATTGTATCAAAATGCGCATGGCAAGAATAGCACTGATCACATCGCTGAGCCGGAACAGCAAACTAAAAATGAAAGCAATGCCGCCTAAAACCAGTAACGACACGTAGGGAAAATGGCGTGTAGGGTGCAACTTAGCGAACACACTAAAAAAAGCGCCATCGGCAGCCGCTGCATACGGAATGCGACTGTAGCCCAGTGTAGCCGAAAAAACAGATGCAAACGCCACCCACAGGATGAGGCAAGTCATGACAATGGCTGCCGTATGGCCAGCGAGTTTTTGAATGAATAAGCTGATGACGTACGCGCTGTCTTTGGCTTCATACCAGGGAATGACGCTGGTAACACTGATGTTCATCGCCAGGTACAACACCGCAATGCCGGCAATGGAGATGAACATACTTCTCGGAATGTTTTTTGCGGGATCTTTGATTTCGCCACCTAAATGACACACGTTATAATAACCCAGGTAACTGTAGATGGTTTTCACACTCGAAAAGCCGATGGCTGCCACGAATGCGTAATTCATGGAAAGACCGTCGTTAATGTGTTTAATGGGTTCCATGAAACGACCGTAAGCAACCCCACCGCCGATGATCCAGAGCAAGGTAAACAACACACCTATCCATAACATCACACTGATTTTACCGATGGTTTCGATCCGGCGATAGAGCAATACTACAATAAGGACAACAACACCGCCGCTAACCGCCTTGGAACCGAAAGTACCAAGCGGCACCAGGTACGATAGGTAAGCTGCAAACCCGATTGCGGCCGAGGCAATAACAAGTGGCGCTTGTATCATCGTTTGCCACACGAAAAGAAAGCTCATCATTTTGCCTGCGCGGTGAGTGCCATAAGCCTCCTTGAGAAAGTTATACGAGCCACCAGCTTTAGGGAACGCTGCTCCCAATTCGCTCCAGATCATCGCATCTACAAACGACAAAAGAGCACCCGCAAGCCAGGCGTATAAAAAGTACGGCCCATTCATCATGCCGATAACCATGGGTAATGTAATAAACGGGCCGATACCGACCATGTCGATCATATTGATGGCTGTGGCCTGCAAAAGACCTAGTTTACGTTCCTGCATGGTGATGTGGGCAAAACACAAACATCGGGGAAATTGTTGAATAAAAAGCCCAAAATAAGAAGAGAAACTTCCCGCAAAAAGCTATCAACCTCATTATCAACCTATCTCTCTGGCATAAAGTTGCCTTGATACTCATCGGGTAAACGACATTAAGCCCTTACGTTATGGAAAAGAGTTATTTTGTAACATTGGCAACAGAGAACCAAATCGAGCTGATTTTTAATTACGGCGAAGTGATCAAAAGTCTCGAAACGGCCGACAGGTATATCCTATTATTTCTCCTCGATCATTTTTTTGTAGAGATCCAAACCGATAAAGCGAAAAAAGAGGTAATCAGCATCGAAGTGCAGGAAGACACGGATATATTGCATGCCTACATCAAAGATCTTGACATCAGCGACCTGCTAAACGCAGCTTAAATACCACCGATCCTGTATGAATTGTATTTGTTACCGAATCTTCTTATTGAAGTAAAGTCACGTGACCTACATAGTCATGCTGCTTCGAAAAAACATCTTTGAGCTTTACTTTCCAGACATATACATCCGGCTTACAAGAATTGCCGCCGCCCCTTAAGTGGTTTTTCCCATCCCAGCCTTTTGTAATATCATCGGTATAGTAAAGTAATTCTCCCCAACGATCGAATATCCACATCTCGTAATTCAAAATTCCGATCCCTGCTCCTACAAATGTGTCGTTTATGCGGTCTGCGTTGACGGGAGAAAATGCATTGGGAATATAAAATGTAAATGCCGGCTTGATTTCTACGGGCCTGTAGGCGGTATCGCGGCAATGGTATTGATTTTCTACAATCAGGAACGTACCATAATTCCTTGAATAATCGGCACCATAAAGATGCGCCGGGTGTATGTTTACCGAATCTCTTGAAGAGCCATCACCAAAATCCCACCAAAATGTTGAATAGTTAGCAGACTGATTCTGAAACTGCACCAGGGGTTCACTTACTGTACCTGGATCTTCGGTAAGGTCGTAACTTGCCAAGGGTAAAGGATAAACGGTAATGTAGTTTTGCCGGATCATAGAATCAATGCAACCGCGGTCTGTGGTGACTAGCAGTTTAACGCTGTACTGCACCGGAGTTGAACCCAACTTGTTTTGATAACAATGTGCCTGAGAAGTGCCAGACAGTCCATTAGATCCGGCACCGTCGCCAAACTGCCAGCGCAGTGTGACGTTCTGGCCAGGACCAGGAACAGGAGGTGTTTGATCCTGCAACACAACACAGTGTTCTGCGCAGCCGGCAGGAATATCCACAACAAAATCCGGAACAGGCACATAATCGACATAGACAGGAAACCTAACCGTGTCTTTGCAACCTCTGTCGGACTGAACAACCAGCGCTACGGAATGGCTGCCCGGGGATGCGAACACATACGACACCGGGTTACCGGAACGCTCGAAGCCGCCAGATGCCTGCTCCAGATCCCATTGCCAACTTGCCACTACGCCACTTCCCGGCAACGCAGACGCTTCAAAAGACATGGCTTTGCCGAAACAGGCCTGTGAATTGGAAACCGTTACTTGTGGCACAGCATACACCTCACTCGGGTGCGAAATTTTTTTCTGACAACCGCGGTTGCTGGTTGCGGTTAATGTTACAGTATAAACTCCCGGACTGGTATATGCATGTGCAGTAGAAGATCCAGAACCCACCATACCATCGCCAAAAGCCCACTGAAAGGCGGTGACGGTACCTACAGGAATAGCAGTTGCTCCAGCATCGAAGGTATTCGGTTGCTCATTGATACAGGTATTGACGGATGTAAAGTCTGGAATTGGCAAAGGGTTCACCCAAACCGGAATTGATGTTTGAATGCCACTGCAAGTTAAACCTGCCACCGGGAACGTGGAAACGGTATAGCTTACGGCGTTGTTGCCGAAATTCGGGAACGCATAGTTAGCTGCCGACACACCCGAAATATCGACGGTGCCGTCACTCAGAAAATCCCAGTCGAAAGCCGCCAGCAAATTACCTCGGCCATTACTGGCGTCAACCAGGTGCGACACTGCACCCTGGCATACCGAATCGGCTGTGAATGACGCGGTGGGAATAGCGTACACCATGGCCGGTTTTCGGATGCTATCCACACAGTTATGAACCGTTGTAACCACCAACAGCGTGCTGTAAGCTGCATTATTGTTGCCACTAGCGGTATAGGTATAAGTCGGATTTACGGCATTTGAAGTCGATCCTCCGGCAAACGTCCAGCCATAAGATGCTACCCCACCCGTATTAGCAGGTAAATTGGCATTGGTTGCATTGCTAAATGTAGTGGCTGTGCCAAAACACACTGCGCCTGATGAGAAATCAGGAAGCGCATGGCCCCAAACTTCGACAGCATGCGATACGGTATCGCGGCATCCACGCGTTGATTCTACCACCAGAACGGCTGTAAAAGTTCCTGAAGACGGGTAAGTAAAGGAGGGTGATGCCGCCGAGGCATCTATCACGTGATCGTTCTGATAATCCCAATGCCAGGCACTGATGGCATCCGGCGTGGCGCTCGACAGGTCGGTGAACGCGGTGGCAATACCCTGGCAAACGGAAGACACACTAAAACCAGCTACCGGCAATTCGAATACCTCTACTGTAGCCGTGGCCGTAGCTGTACACCCCTGACTGGATTGCAGACTAAGGGTTATGGTTTTCACACCTGCGGTATGATAGGTAACTATCGGCGCTACTGCATTACTTAATGGCGGCGAGGCACCCGCACCGAAATTCCATGATTGGGAAACGATTGATGCCGTTGGGGCAATGGTAGAGGCATTGACTGCTGTCATCGGCGTTTCGCGGCACATATCAGCTACCGAAAACACCGGCATCGGATTAGGATTTAACGTAATGAGTTTTGTAACCGATGAGCGGCAACCCGACACCGAAGAAATAAATAAACTAACGGAATAGGTCGCCGGTGCGGTGTACGTATGCGACGGATGTTGCTGATAGGCATCGACGACAGAATTATTATCAAAATCCCATTTCCAGGTATTAATCGGGTCGGACGATGAAATACCAACGCTTTGATCTGTAAATTGCACCGGCGCATTGGCGCAGGCCGGCACGAACGAAAAATCAGCAACAGGCGCCTGCCCGGTATTGCCAACAGTAATTACAACCGGATAAGTGTAAACAAGGCCACAGGGTACAAGCGTGAGTTGTACCTGTGCCGAGTAGGTACCTGCAGAAAGACCCGAAATCGTTGAGGTATTATTCCCGAGCGGGCCTGCGGTATTAACTACCGGTGCAGACACCGTTCCCGCATACGGCCAGTTGATGGCATACACATGATGGCAATCATCATTCGGCTTGGTAATGGTGGCATAACCATGCCCTTTGCCGCAGGTGTCCTGAACGGAAGTGGATGTGATAGAAATAGGCGGACAAACAGGTACTGCATCTTCGATGAGCACGCCTGAATCTAAAATCCCATCGCCTGCATCGGCTACCGCGATTTTTACGGTGTAAGTCTGGCATGGCACAACGTCGAACGTGTTGGAAATCTTTGTGGTGTAGCCACCCCAGGCAATATCCGGATAATTGAGACTGTAGTTTGCCACAAACTGGGAAGCATTGCTTCCTGCATTATAGGTATTGATGGTAACGTTGCATATATTTTGCTTGACATAATTACCGCCACAGGGCTTAGGGCCTGAAATAAAGATCTTTACAATATCATTATAAGTCGATCCTACATATTGCGGATACTCCTCAGAACCAAAAACAGAATTGAATGTGATAGAACGGGCAGCCGGATCGGTGACCTGAAACACAAATTCGAGGGTTGACACATCAAACCTGGCGTTAGATACGATACTTGTCAGATCCGGATCTGCGTAATTGTTGCCGTTGGCAACACTACAAAAAAAAGTTTGAGGATTGGCGACGTCGGATACGGAACCGGTTGTTAGTATTACACCTTTCGAAATGCCGACATTCGTGCCCGAGTAGGTAAAGGTGCCTGTTGATCCTACTCCCGTATTGAGCGAAGCGCTTAACACTGTATTACAGGTTCCTACAATCCGCGATGCCAGATTAAGCGCATTACTATCAGGTTGAATCACAAATTGTGCTTTACTCCCTAAAACCGAAAAGCATACAGCAATCAACCATGCCGCACGTGTTTTCAAAACCTTCATCCAACCATTTCCTGAAAGAAAGTTAGCCATGGTATGCTGATCATCTACGCTCATTTTTTTCTTGATGGCAAAGTGAATTATCAGGCCCTCAACACGTGGAAAGCCCTTTGTGCTTTGTATAAGATCGCCACTTGCTTCCGGCAAGCTGGTTGGACCTTACTTCTTATTTTTGCTGCTTCAGGTAGGCCACTTCACGCCGCAAGTCTTCCATCTGCTGCTGCAACTCCTGTATAGCCTTGGCATAAATCGGAATAAGTTCGATGTATTTTACACCTTTGGTTTTTTCAGCGTCGTCAGCCGTTACAACTGTTCCGGGCAAAATAGTTTCCAACTCCTGCGCAATGAAACCTATCTGCGTGCCTTCCATTCCACGATCCTTCACCTCTTTCCAGGTGTATGTTACAGGGTTAAGTTTGGCAATAAGATCCAGGCAATTCATTTCCAGAGGACGTACGTGTTGTTTAAACCGCGCATCGGAAGTCCAGATATTGCCATTGCAGGCTGTGGTTCCATTGACGTCTAATGTATATAACGGCGTAGGAAAATTGATACTCACATAGCCACTCTCCATTATTTTCATGCCTTTTGCCCCGCCCGTAGGGTTAACCGTGCCCGTCCACGGAGCAATCAGCAGGCCTGTGTTGTCGTCCACCGAAGGATCGAGATCGTTGGAAAAAATAATGGATTTATCGCCGGAGTTGGTAAGCATATTCCAATCTCCAAAACTGGCCCCCGAGTGGAAACTGATAAAGCCAACGCTGCCAGGCGTATTCCGCATTAGTCTAAGAATAGGATCAGCTGTCACAGAACTACTTGACACCACGTCGAGATGCGCATAGGGCGAACCAGTGCCAATCCCTACTTTGCCGTTATTTTCAATAACCATTCTATCCACCAGCGACGTCGCCCCGTTTGGCACCGTATGAAAACGTATTTTGGCACCCAGGGCCGCAGGCGATTGGTTTTCGGAGGCCTCTACCGACATGCCTGTATAACCGCCGCTAATGGCGTTACGTCCTTGGAAAGTTGCCAACACATCGCCATTCTGTGGATGAAGAGGCGCCAGATAGGTTCCCCTGGCCTTGGCACCGATAAAATGACTTGCATGCAAAACCGAGAGACTCGAATACACGGCGCTGGCATATCCCGAAAAGCCGTTTTCCATGATGTTGTTGTTCCAGCCGCCAAACACTTCCAGTTTATTGGCAGGGCTATTCGTTCCCACTCCCACATTACCGGATGCTGTTACGCGCATTTTCTCGACATTATTGGTTCGAACAACCATGTCCTGGTTATCGGTTGTGCCGAGAAAATTCGTTGTTGGATTGGTTCCTGCATTCCCGGTAAGGCTCCAATCCTGTGAGCTACCGGAGGTAATTTGCAGCCTGACCCATTTGGTACCGTCCCAATAATAAAAGCCGGGAACTACAGCCAGCGAGCCGGTTCCGGCAGATGCCGTATTATAAACCAAAAGACTCGTAGCCGGCGAAGCAACAGGAGCGGCTACATTGATGGCTGAAAGCGGGATTCGCGGAACAAGTAATCCTTTGTTGTTAGAAGGTGCAGCATCCACATCCAATATAGCCGAAGCATGTGGCGAGGCACCGGTACTATTGATGCCTATATTCTGACCTGAAACGGATAGCGCAAAACTCAATAAACAAAGTAAAACCAGGCTTTTTAACCATCCTGCAGCACTATGCGTTGAAAATCTGTTGCTGACTATGCAGCCATTAGGAGTCGAATAAAGTATTTTCATGAGTCGATGCTTTTAATAATGATTGAGTAAGTCCATGCTTCAACGAAATAAGGTTACCGTTCCTTCTCTGGTAATTTTCCGGTCCTCATACCCCGTTGCGCTAACCATATAAAAATAAGTTCCTGCCGAGGCCTCTGCACCGCTGGCCACGCGGCCATCCCAGGCAGCCAGAGGTCCGGTAAATTCATACAATAGTTGCCCCCAGCGGTTGAATATTTTTAAATCTATTTCCTTGATTCCTTTTGTCCTGATCAAAAACGCATCGTTAACACCATCGGCATTGGGCGTGAAAACATTTGGAATTTCCACGAACAAGTCGTCATACACAATAATTATTGCAGTAGCTGTAGCGATACACGACGCGGAAGTTGCGGTGAGCACTACGGTGTATGTTCCCGATTCGGTATATTGAGCAAATGGATTGCTGATATTGGAACCAGCCCCGTTACCAAATTGCCATTGGTAGGAGCTTGCACCCAACGATGTATTGGTAAACGATACATCTAATGGGGCCACGCCTACAGATGGTGTCGCAACAAACGCCGCCTGAACAGTTGCCTGCGATACGGCAACTGTAACCGTGGTGGTACAGTAATTTGTGCTGTCGGTTACCGTTAAGGTGTAAATTCCGGCAGCATTAATGAACGGTGTCGATGTGTTTGCCCCACTTACAATAGCGGATGCCAAATCTGCATTCCACCTGTAAAAGACCGGATTGGTAGATGTAGTCGTGCCTTGTAACATGATCGCGCTGGCGCCGCAAGGAATGACTGTATCGGAAGCTACACTCACGCCCTGCGGTGGAACTGTGTTGCCAGTGACCGAATACACAGCTGTTGACGAGCAGGAGTTGACGGCGTTGGTGGCAACAACGGTGTACACGCCGGCAGAAGCCACCGTAAGTGTCGGTGTGGTGATGCCCCCGGGAAACCACATGTAATTAAGACTGTTACCGGTAGCGACTGCTTCTAGACTAACCGTAATATTACCCGAGCCCCCACAGCCGATGGTAGTATTACCTGAAACAGCCGCTACAGTAACAGACGGCGTTATAGTATCTTTATAAATTGTAAAAACGGACGAAGGCGCAGCAGATGACACACAGCCATTGAGTGTATTGGTGACACTAAGTGTATAGCTTCCCGGCGCGGTGAAGGTAACTGATGATAGCGACGGAGAAATAACACCTCCCGGCATCCAGGTATAAGACAAGGCTATGCTTGGCGAGAAAACCGGATTAATTACTACTGATGGATTGGAGCAGGTGATGGTTCCACTACGAATACCGTTGTTCGTAAATGTAAATGTTGGCGGCGCAATATCCTGTAAAACCACTAATCTATCCGTTCCCCCACTCTGGCATCCGGTGAGCGTATTGGTAAATGTGACACTGTATGTTCCTGGCGCAGTAAAAGATGGCGCAGCCGTATAACCGGTTCCCGGAACAATACCTGATAATGGAGACCAGGCTATAGCTGTTGATGCCGTAACGGCTGCCAGGGTCGCAGTTACAACAGGCGCGTTACAGGTGATGGAAAGGGTATCTGATAAGATGACAGGACCCGATGGCAATGCATTTACGGTAAGTTGTGTCATATAGGTTGTGTCGCAGCTACCAGCCACATTTAGCGTATCGTAGTAAATACCGCTTGTTGTTTGCTGGGCGCCCTGGAGAAAAACACTTTGTCCCTGGCATATCGACACATTCCTGTTTTTTGCTATCGCCATGCTAAGCGTATCGATCAATGTCCAGCTCCGGTGAAAGTCTGTACCCGACACCTGAACATTGGCAACCTGACGAACAAGAGGATTAGCTTGGCCGTATAACCTGGATGGTGTTTCCCAGCTATTGAGGATTGGATTGAAACACTCGGCCTGCAGGCGGGATTCAACCAGTGTATTAGTACCACCAATTTCTGCCGGTGAATTATTATACGTGAACAACAAGATGCCTGAAGGCTTGACGGTATAGGCACTCGCCTCAATGCGCCAAAAACGATCTACAGCCGACAGTCCGTTTCCCGAATTGCATTGAGAGTTCATGTGTGTTACGTCGCTCGCGTAAGCGGTGTTGTCATCGTTAACGGTTGGAAACGTCGAGAAGAGAAAAAAACCTCCAGGTCCGCTTGCCAGCGCTCCTAGATTGACTTCTAATGGGATTTTCACCAAACCGGTGGTCGCAAATGGGACAACGTAATTTCCGGAATTTTGGCCTATATTCCATTTCACGAGGTTCATCTCACTTTCAGTAATAATATTTCCTGCTGCAGGATTAACGATAGCATTTGCGTTTGGATTATCGATTACCAAAAAAGCACCCATATCTATTTTCATGTACCCGTTATTGAATACAACCCGTGCCTGTCCGTAACCGTTGTGACACAGCATGACGATGAAAACGTAAATGACACTAATTCTATTTACAATCAAACGATGCATTCGGCAATTTTGTAAAAACATGAAAAACGCTACTACCCTTTCATACACTTCTCTTGCAAACAACGACCAGGGCTCTTCCCGCTGCATTTCAACATGATTTGTTAAAACACAAAACTTCTGTAAAATTAGCGCACAACAGCGGGAACGGAAATACAGAGAAGCACGTAATTATACTTACCTGCAATCAAGTACAATCAAGCGAAATGGGGTAAAGACAAAACTAAAATTGATGTAGGGAAAAGCATTGCGTGTAGTGTAAGTGAAATGAGCGGCAGGTAGCAAACATCACCCTACTCTACCTCTTAAAAGCACAATGTGCTTCCGTTCATTTTTCATTACTGAAGCGATAACCTGAACACTATTCAAAATGTTTATCCTTTAAATTCATGATGGACCTAGCTATTTTTTCACTCATCCCATTTAAAACATAATACTTCGTGGTTCCGAGATATTCAATCTTTTGTAAATCCACATTCATAGAATAAGACGAAAAAATACGATTACACTCCAGGCATACATTAACGTGTTCAACTACTTTTCCCGCTCGGTAAAAAACAACGCCCAGGTGTGGGTAAAAACAAACCGACATTACTCCGCGGTATGATCTCTCATCAAATAAATCTTTTGTAAATACGTTGATTTCTTTCTTATTAAGCTTAGAACAGCCTGTAGTCAATGGCGATAAAATGCCATTCTCGATAACCGAAAAAACATGATCGCTTGAAACGTTATCAAACTTGTAAATTAAAACACTATCTGCTTTTATTTTTAATTGCTTCTGCGCCGCTATATCGCAGAACAAAAAAAACCAAAAAAGAATCAGAAAATATTTCATACCACTCTGTTGTTGTACATTATGCACACATTTTGAGCTTTTTACTGACATAAAACGATCCAAGCCGAATCGATTATCCCAAGCCAATGCGCATGTCTTATTTGCTGATCGTCAGCAATTCCTTACCTTTTTTGACTTTAATCGCATTAGGCCCGATCTCAACAACCGTGTAGCCTTCAATAACATCGTTCAATTTTGCGAACACAGAACGGTCGTTCACGTTCAGCATCGCGGTTTGCGTTCCTTTATCGGTATTCTTCAGCAAACCCATGTAACGGATATTTACGGCCGGAGCCGAAACGATGGTAGCAGTTGGTTTAGCAATGGCAGCCTGTGGTGGTTTTGGCTGCACGGCAGATGCAGGCCTGCCTGCCGAGGAGCCATGGCCGTTCTGGTGACCTCCGGAAAAATGACCTCCTTTCAGGAAAGGATCAGGATAATCAAGATTCAGGCTTATGTTATCGTCTTTTGCTTTTTCGCTGATCGCTTTCACGGGTGCAGAAGTCTTGTATAAATTCGGCTCGTCGTCGCCCTGGAGTGCTCCATAAACCTTATAGCCGACATAGCCCCAGGCTATCAGGTTAATGAACAACACCAGATATAACTTTCCTTTTTTTCCCATTTACTTGGTGAGCCGCACTTTAAACACCTGCGAAGCTGCCGAAACATTGCCAACAGAATCGATCGATTTTACTTTCCAGAAGTAATAGCCGGTGGTGGTGCCGGGCGATGGAAACGTCAAAAACGGACTCATGGCAAAACGATTGACATTGCCATTCGCTGGCCTGGCAACTCTTCCCAAAAGAGGAGCCGAAAATGTACTGTCTGAAGGCAAGCCCACATACACACTATCGAATGCAATATCTGCATTGAGTGTGCTCGTGGAGTAAGTCCAGCGAAATGAAGCAGTATCGCCAACAATACTCAAATGAAGTGGCCTTGACAGTACCGGTGCCGCCGGCGCCGATTGATCGATCTTAAAAGACAATGCGGTATTGTAAGGCGAATTACTGAACGCATTCGATGCATTTACTTTCCAGAAATAAACACCCGCATTGGTAAACGTGTGAGTATAGTTCGTATTGGCTGTATTGATATCAAGTACTGTGGTTCCGGTAGCCGATCCTGCGGTCACCTTAAGGTTATACGACGTAGCAGGCGCCAAAGCATCCCATGCAAAACCGATCGTTTTCCCTGCCATCACCGAATAGCTTGCCGGTGCAGTAGCATTTACCAACAGATAGGCAAGGTTGCTGGTGGTATCTACCGTCAGCGAGCGCGTGGTATAAGCCGTACTTCCGCCGGCATTTACTGCTTTTATGCGCCATTGGTAGTTTCCGGGAGTCAGGATGTAATTAAACCGCGATCCTGAAATGTTGGTATCAACCAACAACTGTATAACAGAATTGAAGTCGGGCTTTACAATCTGGAGGTTGTACTTTTCGGCACCATCCACTTCGTTCCACCAAAACAAAATGTTGTTGTTAGGCGTTTTCAAACCGTCGGCAGGCGATATGACACTAACTGTTTTATTCTTGATATTCTTAACAATAAAATCGCGTGTGCAGCCGGCGCCAATCGCTAACAGCGTGAGTGCGACAACTACGTTCATGGAAATTTTCCTTTTCATGGCTTTTTAAGTTCTTCCTGCTGCCTGAACGATTGGGTGATCATCGCCAGGTACAAGTTGGTTTGTTTCGTTTGCAAATCTTTTATGGTGTAGTATTTTACCGACACGACTTTGGCCGTGTAGTTATAGTTCCGTTCTACTTCTGCCAGCAACTGCAAAAGCTGATGGTACTTGCCCTTCACTACAAATTTATTTGTTTGAATATTCAGCTGCGAGCTGGCATAGAACGTTTTTTCCGGAATCTCCGTCACCACGCAATCATGCTGCTCGGCAAAGTCGGAGATGAATGCCGTAAGCTGGTCGCGGATAGAACTGGAGTCGGAAGCACTGTAGGCTTTATCAAGCAAGGCCATTTGTGCCTGAAGCGCAGGAATCTCTTTTTCCTTCTCTTTCAACCAGGCCAGCTTTTCCTGCTTTGATTTTACATCGCCGTACAAATCAACTGTCCTTGAAAACACCAGTGCATAAGCCAATAGCATTACCACGACGAAACCGGCAGAGATCACGTACACCTTTCTAGGATATGTCAGTTTCTGCCACATCAGTCGGTTTTGAGTTTTAATACAAAATTTGGCAGATGCCCGTCCGAACTAAAAACATAATTTTCGAGGTTCACCTGTTTTACAAAACTCTGGCTTTTCAACACATTTACCCAATCGTTGAGCAAAAGGCTTTTACTGCAATTGCCTTTAATGATCAACTCATTTTCCCTGAAATCCGCCAGACTATCCTGTTCTGTCTGACCATCTTCCGGGTTAAAGTACATCTCGCGCAACACAATGTCCTGCGGCAACGAGGCCGCAATTTTATCGGCATATACCGAGATGCGTTTGTGATCAAAAATACCTGCCTGCTCGATCAGGCTTTTCTTTTTCTGATACTCGTCGAGTAACTTCGTGATTTGCGAATTTTTCGACTCGTATAAGTTCAGTTCAACATCCAAGGTATTATTTTCCTCAAATTTCTGAAAAAACAACACCGAGTTAATGCCGCTTACCAAAAACAATACGGCGATAAACGCAAACAACAACAACCTCACCCGGATCTTCTCACTGTGTTGTTGCGCCATGCCACTAAGCTCTGTATTGGATGTCGTGTAAAGTTCCTGTCGTGTAAAATAAGAAAAGCCGGCGGCAAACAGAAGCAGCAATTCCGGCGATACCGAGAACCCTTCTGCTTCAAGGCTTACCGGAGCGGTATCGCCCAGAGGAGAAATATCTTCCACATAGCCGTTGACCAGCTCGAGACGCGTAACCGGTGTGGTGAGGCGGTTGTACGACGCCGTTAATGGCGCCAGCGCATGGCATACCAACTCCCCGATAAAAACATCCGCCAGCTCGACTTTTTTTCCTGAAAAACGCAACATGAGCTGGTTCAACTGTTCTTTCCGGCACAGGGCCAAATGGCCCGAGTTGCCATTGTTCCGGTAAAGTTGCACATAAAACTCCGACAACGGAATGGCTGGCAGGTACTGTTGCACCAGGGCTGAGGGCTCGACGCTATCGTTTTCACTCCAGGCAATTTTTCTCAGCATGATGCCTTTACCGGTAAGTATCAGGCATACGGGCGCCGAGGCTTTGGCGGCGATCGAAAGAATCTCCGAGGGCTCTGCTACTCGCCCGTGTTTGCTTACGTCGATTTTGCCTTTCCGGTTTTGCAACAAGGCATAATGAAATACCAGGCCGGTTTCTTCAAACCGGCATTCTACCGCGCAAACAGAACTTTTCGTCAGGTACGACTTTGGTATCCACTTCTCCCACCACATGGTTGCTTAGCTGTAAATGATGGTTGGCTTGATGAAAATAGTGAGTTTATTATCGGTTTTGGCCCTGGTACGGTTACCAAAGATCCATTTTAGGACCGGCACACGCGATATAAGCGGCAAACCACGGCCCGAATTGCTGGTTGAGTTTTCTTCAAGTCCGCCCAACATGATCATTTCGCCATTCTTCACACGCACCAGCGATTGGAAGTCGCGGTTGAGCTTGCCCGGAGGAGCCGTTTCCGAAATTCGCTCCGTAAAGGACGATTGGGTAACGCCGATCGACATGGTGATCTGCTCATCGCCCGATACCTGCGGATTAATGGTAATGGCCAAATCCGCATCCAGCGATTTGTATTGCTGACTTTGAGAAACGGTTGTATTCCCAACGTTATTGATCAGATTATTCTGCACCTCAAGGTAATACACGGTACTGCCCACTTTGAGTTTGGCTTCATGCCCATTGAGGGTCGCTATTTGCGGCGTGGAGCGGATCTTCAGCGCACCTTGTTCTTCGAGCGCCTTCAACGTGAGGTAAAAATTAGGCGTTACATTGCCAAGGTTGATCACTCCCAGCCCATTGATGCCGTTGATCAGGTTGTTGATCGACGTGGCATTGAGTGACAGATCGATCTGAGGCACAATGGTTCCGCTGGTTGCAGCCGCCGGCTTCGCGCCAATGCCTGCCGATATGCCCGTAGAAATAGTGTTGCTTTTTCTGACATCGGCAATAATGACTTCGATATGCACCAGTGGCACTACCAGGTCGATCTGGCGGATAAAGGCCTCCAGCTCGTTGATGCGCGGCTGCGAGCCACTCACGATCAATCCATTGAGATCGGAAAAGGTTTTGATATCGACGCCTTTCTTCAATTCGGCAGGAATAAAATCCAGCACCTTGTCGATCGTACGGTTTTTCAGGGTAATGAGTTTGCTTTGTCGCAAACCCTCGAGGTTACGGTCGCCAAACAAATAGATCTCTCCTTCTTTCTTAAAGGTAAACTCGGTGCCATTAAAAAGCAGGCGCAAAAAATCGTCGTAGGTGGCTTCGTTAATCTTAAGCGTTGTGTTTCCTTTTAGTTCGTTGAACAGAAAAAACTCTTTATTAAGTTCTTTCGAAACGGCATTTACCAGGTCAATGATGGCTATGTTCTGCGCATCAACTGCAATGAGGCCGTTGTTTACTGTAACACTTGCATTTTTAGCGGCAGGTGTTGTCAGGTTGAAACCACTATTGGCCGTAGTACCCGTGCCTTTCGTGCCCGACGCATCTGCCACCGGCATTTTCTTTTCGAAAATATAAAAGTTGTCGGGCGTCACCGATACTTTCATGTCATTGGCAAAAGCCAGTTTTTCGAGAGCGCTATTGAGCGGTGAATTTTGCACAAAGCCGCTTACCACTTTACCTAATAGCTCGGGCGCAAAGATGATGTTCTTACCGCTTTGCCTCGTAATTTCTTTCGCTGCAGCAGCCAACGTATCATTCTGGAAATCAAAACTGATGAGGCCGGCAGTGGTTTCGTAAGCGACATTCAATTTTTTGGCAACTACTGTTTTTGGTGGTGCTACCGGCGCGGTGTATTTCACAAACGACATGATGGGCCCCACGAACGTAATGTCGAGATTGTAATTTTTGCACAGGAACAAGAAAATTTCCTGAGCGCTTACCTTCGAAAAATTATTAACGATCTTGGCGTCGATGGTGGGATCGACATTCACATTGAGGTTATTGCTCACACCAACAGCCCTGATAAACTCCTGGATGGAAGCACCGTTGATCGATAAGTCCACCTTTTCATTAAGGCCTGGCGCCGAGGTTTTTGCCAGTTCAATGAGTTTTTGCTCCAAAATAGCAAAGCGGTCCTGTGCTCTGCCTGCGAGGCAAAAGACAAACAGCACCAGTATTAAACATCTAGTCTTCATGTATCAAATACGGATAAATTTCTTCGAGGCTGGTATGTCCCTGTTCAAACAAGTCCACTACGTTCGAGGCTAAAGTACTGATTTTATTTAATTTACAATATTCACTGATAGAGGCTTTCTGTTCTTTAATATACTCCGAAAGCTCTTTGGTAATGTTGATCACTTCGTACACAGCTTTCCGACCTTTATAACCTGTAAAGTAGCATTGGTTACATCCGGCAGGCTTAAATTGGCGGGCAATGGTTGCATAGCGAAAGGCTTTGGGCAACTCCATCGGATCAAATGGCGCTTCGGTTTTGCAGTGTGGACACAACATACGCACCAGCCGCTGCGCCACCGACAGGTTGATGGTGTTTGCCAGCAGATAAGATGGCACACCCATATCGATGAGGCGCGAAATAGTGCCCCAGGCCGAGTTGGTGTGAATGGTAGAAAGAACGAGGTGCCCGGTGAGTGCCGCCCGGATAGCCATTTGTGCGGTAGCAGCATCGCGTATCTCACCAAGCATGACCACATTAGGATCTTGCCTCAGGAATGTACGCAGTGTTTCGGCATAGGTTAGCCCGATATCATCGTTGAGCTGCACCTGATTTACCCCGTCGAGCGTGTATTCGATCGGGTCTTCAATGGTAAGGATATTGGCTTCGGGCCGGTTCAGCTCTTTGAGGGTGGCATACAAGGTTGTTGTTTTCCCCGAACCGGTAGGTCCCGAAATGAGGATGATGCCATGCTTCTTTTGCGTCGCGGTTTGGTAGCGTTCCAGCTCATCCCGTGTGAAACCTAATTTGAGAATGTCGATATGCGATGCGTCGTTGCCCAGCAAACGCAGCACGACTTTTTCGCCATGCAATGTGGGAAGAATAGACACCCGGATATCGAGCTTGGCATTACCAACCGTATAACGGATGCGCCCGTCTTGCGGCAATCGCTTTTCGGCAATATCGCATTTGGCAGAAATTTTGATTTTATTGATGAGCGTGGGATACTCGGTTTTGTTGATCTTATGGCGCTCGATCAGTTGCCCGTCCACACGAAAGCGAATGCGGCATTTATCATCATATACCTCAATGTGGATATCGCTGCTTCTGAGGCTTTGCGCTTCTTTCACCAGGCTTTCCACAAAATTGCCGTCTTTAATGTTGAGCTGAACGGCCGCGACTTCATTCATGCTCTGGTAGGCTTTGGGATAGTTGACGTTCAGCGATTTTTCGATATCGGCATAGGGCAAGGGCATCAATACCACGGGTTTACCCAGCACAATTTCCAGTTCGGTTTTCACCGTCGCCTGCGGCTGCTGATCGTCGATATACAGGTACAGTGCCTCAGGTGCCTGCTTTTCAGGCACAATACGGTATGTCCAGGCCTGCTCAATGGTAAGCAGGTGCTTTACATCTGGTAGCAGCACAGGCAAAGTACTCATGGTTTTACAAAACTACATGCAACGAGGTTCAGGGGAATCAGGTTAAGCACTATTAAGGCTGCAAGATAACAAAAAACCAGCAAAGCAGCCAAGGGAATCGAGCTTTCGGCTCTAGGGTTTATGAACCGATATACCATAAATATTAACAATGAACTAACAAATCCCGCGCAAAAAAACAGGATCATGCCGGGTGGATTGAAAGTTATACCAATAAAAAAAATAACAATCACGTCAGCCTTTCCCAACTGCACATCCAGTATGGGCATAGACTGTTTATGTTTTACATACAGATATGCTTTGAGTGACAGCCAAATGAAACCCAGGTAAACCGATGTTGCCAACAGGTTTATGAGCAGCGCCGCCGACCCGTGGAAAAGAAGAACAGATAAGACGGCATTGGCCCCAAAAAGCAACAGCACCCAGAGCGCGATCAGGCGTTCCCGGAAATCGGCGTAGATAATCATTCCTGAGCTGAGGAGCAGTATTCCGGTGCTGGCATAAAAAAGAAAATCCATGGCTTGGGAAATTGAGTATCTGGCTTCTTGTTCCGTTTGTTCCCTTCCCAAGATCCACGGGCCGGAAACCTTGCGCGATGAGCTTACCAGCTCTTTTTAAGTTTAATCGGGAGTTACTTCAGTGAGTTTTTCATCGGCGGTAATTTGCCAAACGTTGAACTGCCCATCGCCGTCGAAATCGGAAACCGCTGTGGCGCGCGCCGTAAAGCCGCTCACCGATGCATCCGTTATGTCGATTTTATAATTGGCTTGTCCATCGGCCGTTACCAGCTTGGCCTGCTCAAAACCAAGTTCGCTGCTATTGGTGGTGTACTTGGAATTAACATAAAAATAGTTTTTTTCGAGCATCAGCACATGGCGCAGCTGCAGCTTGGCTTCGGTGGATTTGGCTTTGCTGATAAGCGGTAAATAGAGCGGCACCGAAAGGCTCGCAAGGATGCCGATAATAGCCATGGCAAGCAACAGCTCGAACATGGTAAAAGCACCGAGTTTCTGACGTTTTAGCGTGTGTATGGTTTTTCTCAGGGGCATAGTACATACAAATGTAATAAAATTGTTCGACACCGCGCAACTATATGTCTATTTGAACCTGCATACAAACAAGTTACCAACACGTTGATTTTATTTTTTGCAAGCCTGGCTTCACGCAACAGGTAATTTTACGCCTGCAAAATCCGTGTTACGGGGTACGGCGGCGGGGGCTATCCATTTTATTTTTGTTGCGACAGGTTCTTTTACATTCACCTTTTAACATGCATACATTATGGCAAACACCACTTGGATCAATTTGATCAAAAACGAAAGTAACATCGACATTTACTGGGAAGACGGCGAAGACCCGAAACGCCACGGTACCATAAAACGGCATAGTCAACAAGCATTTGATAACACGGGCTTTTGTTTCCCCTGGGTAGATTACACAAAAGAACACGAGTTGTCGAAAGCCATCCGGTTTAGCGAAGCCTCAACAGACCGGCGACTGTTCGTGATCTTCCAGAGCTACAACCGCGATACGATCCAATGGCTTCAAGACCCCGGTAGCCAATATGCCAATAACGCAACGGATGTACCCGGACCGGCTGGCGCAGGAGGGAAAAAGGCCATCATCATTCCCCTGGATCCAAATATGCCCATGCTTATGTCTATTCCGTAAACGACAACAGAGGCAACAAAAAATCCCGCTGCGTTTTCACACGCAGCGGGATTTTTCATTATGATTCAACCGGCTTTTAGTACCTGTAAGCGTCGGATTTGAAAGGTCCTTCTACTTTCACACCGATGTAGTCGGCTTGCTCCTGGTTGAGCACGTCCAATTCTACACCAATTTTAGCCAGGTGCAGGCGGGCTACTTTCTCATCGAGGTGTTTTGGCAATACATACACTTTCTTTTCGTAAGCGGCAGTATTGGTCCACAACTCGAGTTGAGCCAGCGTTTGGTTGGTGAATGAGTTACTCATTACAAAACTTGGGTGACCGGTAGCGCATCCTAAGTTCACCAGGCGACCTTCGGCCAGTACAATGATGTCTTTACCGTTGATGGTGTACTTGTCAACCTGAGGTTTGATGGTATCTTTGGTGTTGCCATAGGTTTTATTCAACCAGGCCATGTCGATCTCTGTATCGAAGTGACCGATGTTGCACACGATAGCACCGTGTTTCATGGTTTCGAAGTGGCGACCCACGATGATGTCTTTATTACCCGTGGTGGTTACGAGGATATCGGCAATTTTAGCCGCATTATCCATTTTCATCACCTGGTAACCGTCCATTGCAGCCTGTAAAGCACAGATTGGGTCGATCTCCGTAACGATCACGCGCACGCCTTGCGAAGAAAGCGATTGAGCAGAACCTTTACCTACATCACCGTAACCGGCAACAACAGCTACTTTACCGGCCAACATAACGTCGGTAGCACGGCGGATAGCATCCACCAGCGATTCGCGGCAGCCGTATTTGTTATCGAATTTCGATTTGGTAACCGAATCGTTCACATTGATAGCCGGCAACAACAAGGTTCCGTTTTTCATGCGCTCATACAAACGGTGTACGCCAGTGGTGGTTTCTTCTGATAAGCCTCTGATACCTGCAGCCAGCTCAGGGAACTGATCGAACACCATGTTGGTTAAATCGCCACCGTCGTCGAGGATCATGTTCAATGGTTTGCGGTCTTCGCCAAACCATAATGTTTGCTCGATGCACCAGTCGAATTCTTCAGCAGTCATGCCTTTCCAGGCATATACCTGAATACCGGCAGCAGCGATAGCCGCAGCGGCGTGATCCTGGGTAGAGAAAATATTGCAAGAGCTCCAGGTAACTTCAGCACCTAAAGCGGTTAATGTTTCGATCAGTACAGCCGTTTGAATGGTCATGTGCAGGCAGCCGGCAATGCGGGCGCCTTTTAAGGGCTGAGACGGACCATATTCCTTGCGAAGTGCCATTAAGCCTGGCATTTCTTCCTCTGCTAATTTGATTTCTTTGCGACCCCATTCTGCCAATGAGATGTCTTTAACTTTGTACGCAAGGTACTTTCCTGTTGCTACTGCTGACATGTTTCTATTTGTTGATTAAAATTGTTTCTTTTTTTAACGATTATGCGAAGATAACACATAAGTTTGTAACGCTCAAACTATTAAATTGTTTAATTTCCTGGGGGGTGATCGAAGTTTTTAACATAAAAAAAGGCCTGTTTTTCGGGATCCTGGACCTCGAAGCCTACGCTGCCAAAACCGGTCTGAGTTCCAAACGCGATATCGAAACGCGGGGAAAACATTACCTCATTGCACAATTGCTGGACAACGATGCCGCCCGGATCATATACGACGCCAAGGGGAAGCCACATTTGGAGGGCGATCCGCGGCACATTTCACTTTCACATTCGCATCACAAACTGGCCATCATCGTTAATGATCACGAACCAACCGGCATTGATATCGAATTGATCCGGGACAAGGTCTTGCGTATCCGGCACAAATTCCTGTCGCCTGCCGAATTGGCGGAGGCTGCCGACGATGTCGAAAAGTTATTGATTTATTGGGCAGCCAAAGAGAGCTTGTATAAGATATATGGTTTGAAGGAAGTCGATTTTGTAGCCAATTTGTTTGTCAAGCCGTTCGTGAAACATCACCTTGGAACAATCACCGGCATTATTGAGCTGCCGGCCTTTAAAAAAGCATTCGAACTGAATTATCAGTCTCTCGACGATTACATTCTGGTTTACGCCCTTTCTGAAATACGTGTTGCTGAATAAACCCAAACATACCGGCCTCATCATCCTTATCGATCCTGATAAGTACAATCCGGCACTTTTGGATATTGCCAACCGTTGCCGGGTGTCGTATATTTTTTACGGTGGCAGCACGCTCAAAAAAAACAATTTTCAGAAAGTGCTCAAAGACATTAAGTCGCGCACGGCGATACCGGTTGTTATTTTTCCCGGCGATGAAAAACAGGTTTCTTCCCTGGCCGATGGCATCCTGATTCTCTCGCTGCTTTCGGGGCGTAATGCCGATTACCTGATCGGAAAACATGTAGCCGCTGCATCACGCATCAGGGCTGCCGGCATTCCGGCCATTCCTACTGCTTACATACTCATCGACGGCGGACAGGTATCTGCTACCCAGCACATCACCAGCACGAAGCCATTGCACCGGCGAAAAGAGATCCTGGATACTGTAGCCGCCGGCGAACTATTGGGCAAACGGCTGATATACCTCGAGGCTGGCAGTGGCGCGCGCAAAAGCCTCAGCCAGCACCTTATCCAAAGCGTGAAGGCCCACACATCGCTACCTTTAATTGTGGGGGGCGGTATCGACAGTGTTGAAAAAGCCGCCCGGATATTGGCTGCCGGCCCCGACTATATCGTAGTAGGCAATGTTCTGGAAAAAAATCCCACATTTTTAACAGAGTTAGACCGCCTGATGAGAACCAAGCGCCGGTAATTTTATTATTTTTAATGTTTTTGGCATCCGGGTTATTTCCCCCCGAGCCTTTTTATGAAAGTAGTTGTGATCACGCCTTCCGGAAAAAGCGACAATGAGATTGCCGCCGTCATTCAGATGTTTGAAGCAGGCCTCGATACGCTTCACGTCCGCAAAAACCGTTTTTCAACCAAAGAGTTGGATGCCTATATCAACCAGATACCGGCTCACTTTCATAACCGCCTGATCATTCACTCCCATCATAAACTGGCATTGAAGTACGACCTTAAAGGCTTCCATTTTACTTCTACACACCTCAAGCGGAAATTCAGGCTGTGGCTCAACACCAAACTCATCTACCTGCGCAAACCGCATCTCATCAAGAGCATTTCGTTTCGCCGGGCAACGGATTTATACCTTCCTAAGCAGGTAAAAACCGATTATTGTTTTCTGGGCACAATGTTTCACAATGTGTCGGGCGAATTGTACAGCAGTTTTTATCCGGAAGTGGTAGAAGCAGCTATCCGTAAATCGAATATGAAAATCATTGCCCGTGGCGGTATCAACGAGAAAAGCGTAGAAAAAGCCCATCAGCTCGGATTTTACGGTGTGGCGCTCTATGGCCATCTCTGGAAAAGCACGGCACCTTACACGAGATACCTCGAATTCATTAAGTTTTGTAAAGATAAAAATATTCCGGTCGAGTAAATGGAGTTCTGGGACATCGTTGCACTGATTACCGGCGTACTTGGCGTAATACTTACCGTACTCGAAAACATTTGGTGCTGGCCGATGGCGCTGACCTCGGTGGTTATTTCTACCGTTACCTTTTACAACCAACGCCTGTTTGGCGATATGAGCCTTAATGTGTTCTATTTTTTCAGCGGTGTTTACGGTTGGTATTATTGGGGTACGCATCACAAAGAAGCATTTCGTGTTTCATCCCTGCCACTGAAATACCTGCCGCATATTATTCTTTCGATCCTGATTCAAAGTGTAGCGTATTATTACATCCTCACTTATTTCCGTTCCGACCAGGTGCTTTTCGATTCGATCCTTACGGCTTGCAGTTTTACCGGCACTTACCTGATGACGCGCAAATGGGTAGAAAACTGGCTGCTTTGGGTGTTTGTAGATGTCGCCTATGTTTTTTTGTATATTATCAAAGAAATGCCTACCTATGCTATACTGTATTCCTTTTTTACCCTCATGGCCGCTTATGGATTTTATGCATGGAAAAAACAACAACACCGCCAGTAAAAAAAATTGCCATACTGGGTGCTGAAAGCACCGGGAAAAGCGAATTGTGCAAACAACTAGCCGATCACTACCACACTGCCTGGGTACACGAATATGCGCGCGATTACTTTAATGTACACGACATTAACCATTACGGGATCGAAGACCTGGATGTGATTGCACGCGGCCAATTGGAACTGGAACGAACAATGCTCCCGCAGGCCAACCGGATACTCATCTGCGACACTACGCTTATTACTATCAAAATATGGTCTGTTTACCAGTTCAATAAAATATCAGATCTGATTTCTTCTTCAATACGCGCCAACGACTACGATCTTTACCTTATTTGCAATAACGACGTGCCCTGGACAGAAGATCCGCAACGCCGCAATCCTGACCTGCGCGATCACCTGCTGAACTGGAATATACATGAGTTAACCAAGCTGAACTGCGAATACCACCTGATCGAAGGCACCGGAAGCGATAAGCTAAAGCATGCAATTCGCATTATCGACGCACATTTCCCTGTCGGGCGCTACTAGTTGCCAAAGACTACCCGGTAGCATCGGGGTGAATACACTGTCTGCGATACTTCTTACCGCGTTTTACTAGAACCAAATCACCACACTTCTATTTTTCGGGCAGATAATCGACAATGGCGCAGAGCTGATGCAACTATTTTGTACCTTAACGGCTGCAATTACTGAAGAATCAATTTCAAAAAACCACACGACCATTATGTTGAAAAACCTTAGGTTGCATTTAATTGCCCTTGTCGTTATCCATGTGCTGCTATTCTTAAGTTATGGCTATCATCAAACCCTAAACAAACGCCCGTATTCTATTCACCAGTGGCGTCAGACGGATTGCCTATCGATCGCGAAAAATTATGCCGAGGAAGGAATGGATTTTTTGCATCCCAAAATACACTGGCAAGGTTCGCACGAAGGGAAAGCCATCAGCGAATTTCCACTGATCAATTATAGTGTGGCAGGTCTTTGGAAAGTTTTCGGCGAACAAGAAGCCATTTACCGCCTTCTGGTATTAAGTCTTTATACCATTGCCCTGTTATTTACCTTCGTCATGTTTTACTTATTATCGAAATCCATTCCATATAGCTATTTCGCCACGCTCCTGCTCTCTACATCGCCTTTACTTGCTTATTATTCATTTAACTTCCTTGCCGATGTGCCTGCCTTGTCTTTTGCCCTCATCGCCTTGTCGATGTACGTTATTTACCGGCACAACAGCAAAAATGCATTGCTCTATCTATCCATTGGCTTATCGACCCTCGCGATTTTATTGAAAGCCAGTGCTGTTGCTGTCCTCCTCATTATTGGCTTATGCACCGTAATCGACATCTTGAAACAGAGAAGAGAAAACAGTTCTAAAAGTATCTTTGCGTTGCTTAAACCCAACCTGGTGTCAATACTTGCTTTTAGCTTGGCCGGCACACTGATCCTTTGCTGGTATGCTTATGCGATCAACTACAACCAAAGTAGTAACGGCGTGTTCCTCATGGAAACCTTACCGATCTGGAAGATGAACGACAAAGTTATTGAAACAGCCAGATTACTTTACGATGTCCAATTAAGCATGTATTTCAATAAAGGCGTGCTATTTTCCATTTTTCTTGGCTGTATCTGGCTGTTCCTAAATTTCAAATCGCTTAACACGATGCTGCAGGTGAGCCTTGTTGTCTCTACCCTTTGTACGACAGGCTTCATCTTGCTTTTTTTCCAGGTTTTCAATGTCCACGACTACTACCTGATCAATACCATGGTATTTCCGGTGGTTGTGCTTGGTTGTTTCGGTTATTACCTAAGGGATTTTCTTGTGTACAGGATGCATAAAAACTTACTGATACTCGGCTTGATGATCGTCGCAATCAATACGTTTCACTGTGCCTCGATGGTACGTCTCCGAACGATCGAAAACGATTGGTTAACCAGGATTAACCCATTTATTTCCAATCAGGAAAAAAACTTATCGGATTGGTTTTTCAAGAACTACCGCAACACGTATAAACCGCTGGAAACCATCACGCCGTACCTGAGAAGCCTTGGCATACAACGTACCGACAAGGTCATCACCGTGCCAGATCCCAGCTTCAATATCACCTTGTACCTGATGGATCAAAAAGGCTATACACTTACCAAAAAGGCGCTGCAGGAGCACGAAGAAAAATGGCAGGAATATGTGGAAATGGGTGCAAAATACCTGATACTGAACGATACAAGTCTGGTAAAAAAAGTCGATACGCCGGAACATGGGCTTACAAAACTAGGTGCATACGAGCATATCCTCGTTTACAAGATCAGCAAGCCACTTAGCCAATAAAGTGCATGACCTGGTTAAAAAACGCGTCGGGTTGTTCGGCGTGTACCCAGTGTCCACTGTTGGCAATGGTTTCGATGCGGTAGTTGGGAAACCGGCTGGCAATGCTTTCTATATCGGCATCCGTTACATAGCCCGATTTGTCGCCACGAATAAATAATGCAGGTGTTTCACTTGAGCCTGCGGGAACTTCGGCACTTACATTGTCATATTTCTCTGTGATCGTTTTCAGATCAAAACGCCAATCCATCTGTTTCGACTCATCTTCTTTCCAGTAGATATTTTTGAGCAGGAATTGTTTGGTTCCGAAATCAGAGATGTACTGGCTCAAAATTGCTTCCGCTTCTTTACGGGTATTGATCGAAGAAAAGTCAACAGCATTCAATGCTTTCAGCACACTGTCGTGATGCGCGCCGTAAGCCCTGGGTGCTATATCTGCTACAATGATCTTAGCCGCTACTCCCGGAAACAGCAGATCGAAAAACATCACCGTTTTTCCACCCATGCTGTGCCCCAACAAAATGGGCTGCTGCAAGTGGTGTGCGTGTATGAATTCATTGAGATCGGCTGCCATGGCCTGGTAATCCCACTCGTTGCTATGCGGCGAAAGACCGTGGTTGCGCTGGTCGATGGCAAACACCTGAAAGCCGTTCTCTGCAAATCGTTTTGCAAGCGTATTCCAGTTATCACTTTGCCCAAACAAGCCATGCAAAATAATCAAGGGCTGTCCCGCACCATAGGTTCTATATGCCAGTTCCATGTGTATTCTCTTTCTAGTTTTCTTCGTTCAGGATGAGTTTACGCAACATGTTCATGCCACTGATGGCCGTCATGTGTATATTACGTTGCCGGTTGTCGCCAAAGGTGAACAATTTTGAGACCACCCGGTCTTTCAGGGCAACGGCAATCCAGGTCGTCCCAACCGGCTTCCCATCGGTAGCGCCTGTAGGACCGGCAATACCTGAAACGGCAATAGCAGCATCGGCGCCGAAACGTTTCATGACGCCTTTTGCCATACTTTCTACACATTCCTGGCTCACAGCTCCAACTGAGTTGAAAATCGACTCATCCACACCCAGGAGTTCATGCTTGAAATAATTGTGATAAGGCACCACACCGCCATTATAATAGGCTGAGCTTCCTGCTACGCTGGTGATGAGGTGCGAAATATAACCGCCGGTACAACTTTCTGCCAGGCTAAGTTTCAATCCTTTTTCTTTCAGCAAGTTTCCGAGCACTTCCTCCATCGTCGGCTGGTCTTTACCATACTCTTCGTAACCATATACAAATTTCTGAATAAGCGGCAGCACCTTTTCCAATTCGCCATCGATACGTTGCTGTAGCTCTTGCTGCTCGGTGCCAGCGCTACTCATGCGCAGGCGCACCATGCCTGGCGATGGCAAATAAGCTAAGCCGATCTGTTTGGCCGCCAGACCGTCTTCCCAATCAGCAATAAGTTCTGCCAACATGCTTTCCCCGATTCCCTGGGTTAAAATTGTTTTATGGTAGATGAATGGTAACACAAAGCGCTTTTTCAATTCAGGGAGTATGTCATCGGTTACCATGGCTTTCATTTCGAACGGAACGCCGGGCATCGATACATAGATGGTTTGGTCTTTTTCCATCCACATACCCGGCGCTGTGCCATTCTTGTTGCGTATCACGCGGCATCCTTCAGGCACTTCGGCTTGCTTGCGGTTGATGGGAGTTAATGCTTTGCCCCGCTTTTCGAAAAAAGCAGTGACGTCACTGAGTACGTCTTCATCAGTAACGAGCCGGGTGCCAAAGAACTCACAAAAGGTCACTTTGGTGATGTCGTCTTTCGTTGGACCCAATCCACCTGTTATCAGCACCAGTTCGGCACGTTTTCCGGCGGCTGTAAAAGCGTCGAGAATAGCCTGTTTTTCATCAGCAACCGAACTCATGTGAACCACGCTGATGCCTGCTGCATTGAGCTGCTGGGCCATCCACACGGCGTTTGTGTTAACGATCTGTCCGATCAAAATTTCGTTACCAATGGTTAAAAGTTCTGCCTTCATGATTATGCCAACTCTCTGATTATAGTTATATTTAGAGCATAAAATTACATAACAATCTTATCAAAACCTTTATGAAAAAGTTTTTTATTTTGGCTACTTCGATGGTGATCGTTTTAACGGCTTGCGACCCGAAAACGACCGAAACCATCATTAAAACGGGAACGGACATTTTGAATGCAAGCACCGGTAACACCAGTGGCACAACCGGTCTCACCAACACCGAAGTGATCAAAGGCCTGAAGGAAGCCCTCACGGTAGGCACCAACAATTCTACCGCGCTTACTTCGCAGCTCGACGGCTTTAATAAAAACCCCCTCATTTATATTCCATGGCCTGCCGAAGCCCAGCAAATGAAAGACAAGCTGATTCAACTGGGCTTCCAGAAGCAAATCAACGATTTTGAAACCTCATTGAACCGTGCCGCTGAAGAGGCTTCGAAAAACGCTGCACCTGTTTTCGTGAATGCCATTACGAACATGTCTATCAGCGATGGTTTTGCTATCCTGAACGGAAACGACACGGCTGCCACGCACTACCTGCGCGAAAAAACGTCGGCCCCTTTGCGCGATGCCTTCTCACCGGTAGTAGGCGATGCCATCGACAAAGTTAAAGTAACCTCTTACTGGGCACCGCTTATCAGCACCTACAACCTCATTCCGGGTGTAAAACAACTCAATCCCGATCTGAAAGCCTATGTTACGCAAAAAGCAGTGGACGGCCTGATGACGATGATTGCGAAAGAAGAAGTAAAGATCCGGAAAGATCCGATGGCCCGCGTCACCGACCTGTTAAAAAAGGTTTTCGGGGCAAAAAAATAGACACTTTTATTTTTTGCATCATATTTGCAAGGTTGCCTGTGTAACTTCTATATTTTTTGATCATGACATACAGATTAACCTTATCCCTTGCTCTTTCACTGGCCGCTGCTTCCTGCTTTTCGCAAACGCTCAACGACGTGTGGAACAGCGTAAAAACCAATTCCACTAACGTTATCAACACGGCTACCAATACGGTTAGTGGCAACAATACCGGAGCAACTTCGCTCACCAACGATGAGGTGATCAAAGGATTGAAAGAAGCCCTTAGCATCGGCACCAACAATTCGGCGTCGAAGGCATCTAAAACCGACGGCTACCTGAAAAACGCGCGCCTCTTTATTCCCTGGCCGGCAGAAGCACAGCAGATGAAAACCAAGTTGATTCAACTGGGCTACCAAAAAAAAGTAGAAGAGTTCGAAACATCGCTTAACCGCGCAGCCGAAGAAGCAGCTAAAAACGCAGCACCGATTTTTGTGAACGCGATTACAGGCATGAGCATCGGCGACGGCTTCGCGATCCTGAAAGGCAACGATACAGCCGCTACTCACTATCTTCGTGAAAAAACCTATGCCCCACTGAAAGACAAGTTCAAACCGGTAGTGAACGATGCCATTAACCAGGTAAAGGTAACCAGCTACTGGGCGCCACTGGTAACGATTTACAATAAAATTCCGGGGGTAAAAAAACAGAATCCTGACCTGAATGAGTATGTGTGCAACAAAGCCATTAACGGCCTGATGATCCTGATTGCCGACGAGGAAACCAAGATCCGCAAAGATCCTGCTGCCCGTGTGACCGACCTGCTGAAAAAAGTGTTCGGCAAAAAATAAACAACCGAAAGCCGGAAACTGACGTTTCCGGCTTTTTCACCTTTTCTTAAAACCGTTTTTTTATAAGCCGCACAGGGTTCGCCTATGATCATTCGCTCACGTTGGTTTATTCGCCTGGCTGAATGGACTTCAGGCCTCAGGGTCGGCGCCGTTGCCATCTTCCCGTTTATCATCGTTCCGGGAGGCGCACCACCTGGCGAAAGCCTGATCAATCACGAAAAAATACATTTGCGGCAACAGCTCGAACTTCTTATCATTCCTTTTTACATTTGGTATGCCATCAGTTTTTTAAGGAAAGGCTACCAGAATGTCTCGTTCGAGAAAGAAGCCTACCAAAACGAACATGATCCAGACTATTTGCGCAAGCGAAAAGCGTATAGCTTTCTGCGGTATCTGTAAAGAGCTTTACTTTTTAAGCTCTTTCAAGAGTTGAATCGCTAAGCCATCCACGCTCTTACCGCAATTGCTCAACAAAAACAAACCGCAGTCCCTTGACTTCATAAAGGCGAGGAAGCTCGAAAAACCATAAGTACCACCATTATGCCACACCAATTCGTCGCCCGACAGGCTCTGCTGTAGTTGCCAGGCCATGCCTACCCCATTGTAGTTGTTGCTTCTGAATGTCGGCGCATGCGAGGCTTTGATAGCGGAGTCGTTCGCGTTAAGATTAGCTCTTAAATACCGCATCATGTCTTCTGGCGTAGAGCGTAAGCCGCCTGCGGGCGACATATCCGCAAAATTCCAATGACTCGTTTGTTCTCCTTTTTCATCGTAGCCACCGCAAAAATCATTAAGACGCTCAACCGGAACATCGTTTCCTGTTGCAGACATGTTCAGCGGGCCGGTTATTTTCTCTTTCACCAACGCATCGTAACTTTTACCATACACACCGCCCAGGATGATTCCCAACAGGGCCATACCGCTGTTGGAATAGTCAGTTACCGTGCCGGACATGCGTTTTAACCTCAGCTTAGCCAGATCAGCAAAGAGCATGTCTTTGGTGTAATTCCGGTAAGGGTCGCTGGCGTCGAAGGCTTTTTGCCTGGTAAGGTTATCGGGAATACGCGGAATGCCTGCGGTGTGGTTGGCTAGTTGCACGAGGGTGACAGGCGTTTGCTTATAAACCAGTTTGCTGCATGAAGGTGGCAAATACTGCCGGATATCGTCGTCTGCAGAAACCTTGTGTTCTTCAATGGCTTTGGCCAACAATATGCCGGTAAATGTTTTGGTAACAGATCCTATTTCATAAATGCTGCTATTTCCGGGCAACCGCCCGGTGCCTTTTTTAATTTCGCCGTAGTGATAGTAGATCTCCTGTCCGTTCTTCACAATGCCAATACTGAGGCCTGCTGTGGCTGGATCGGAAAGATAAGTCCTCACCAGGGAATCTACCGCACGGTCGAACGGGCTCTTCATCGGATTGTTCGACTGGAGTAAGCGTTGCGAAGAAACAGGTTCTGCATAGGGCACGAAAGATAGCCCTTCAATCTCCTGCTTCCCGTTACAAGCCAGCAGCATTTCCAATTCGCCTTCGCTACACGACGCCTTATAACGCGCAAAGGGTTCTTGCAATCCAAGGAAACGGATAGAGTTGACGGGACCGTAAGTTGCATGGAGATTCTTCAAAAACTGCGTGATCTGTGCCTCACTCTGCTCGGCAGCAAATGCCGGCGATAAGAGACCGTAAAAGGCTTTGTAATTTTTGCTATTGAAATGCGCTGTGATCTGCCTGGTAACGGCAACGTAAGGATCCGTGTTTTGGGCATTGAGCCGGGCAAACGAGAGTATCGCGGCAACACCGGCAAGGAGTATTTGTTTCATGGTTAAGGAGTTAATCTTCTTTTTCGAGTTCGAAAATATCGTGTACACTTACTTTAAAATACCTTGCAATTTTGAGGGCAAGCACCGTAGAAGGAACGAACTTTCCGGTTTCGATGGCATTGATGGATTGCCTCGATACATTGAGTTTTTGCGCCAACTCTTCCTGGGTGATGTTTTTTTTGGCCCGCTCTACCTTGATCGTATTCTTCATCGCTATCGCTGGGTTCTTTTAATCCGTTTCGCCTTTGGTTAAGAGTGCCTTCAACCTGTCTTTGACATGAAGCTGATAATAGAAAAATGCCAGGTAAAAAATAAGCAGCGCGTTTACCTGAAAGTGCGGCGTCCACGACGCATCCGCGGTGTACCAGGCAATGATCTTATAGGATACCCGCAACACAATAAACAACAACACAGCCCATTGAAGCGAGACCAGGCGGTAGTACCGGATAAATTCATCTTCGCGCGATTCACGCGCGCATGATACACACAGAAGTCCTGCCAGGATCATTACTTGCACCAATAATCCCAGCCCATCAGACGGATCATCCACGTCGGGGTTTATTATCGAAGCAATGCCAAAACCGGCAATCGCCAGGCCCAGGCCCAACCATTTGAAAACACGGGGAAACAGAAGATATGGTATCATTTTTTAGGCAAATCTATTAAAAATAAATTCAAATGTAAACTATACTTTACATTTTGTTGAGTATGTTTTACAAAAAAAAAGCCATGTGTCGCTAAACCAGTCCAGTAAATAAAAATGTATCTTTAGCGATATGTTATTATCTATCGCCATTCCGGCATATAACGAAGGCAAAACCATTCATCTTATTTTAAATAAAATAAAAGCGGTTGAATTAAGTCAGGGTATAGGCAAAGAGATCGTCATTGTAAATGATTGTTCGACCGATCATACCGAACAAGCTATTCTTGACTATTGTGCGCAAAACCCTGAGCTTAACATTAAATACTATAAGCACGATGTTAACAAAGGCAAAGGAGCTGCATTGCACAGTGCTATCCGCGAGGCCTCCGGCGATTTTATCATCATACAGGATGCCGACCTTGAATACGATCCTGAAGAGTACAATATTTTATTGAAACCGATCCTGAACGGGAGCGCCGACGTGGTTTACGGCAGCCGCTTTATTGGCGGAAAGCCACACCGTATTTTGTTTTACTGGCACTCGATCGGTAATCGTTTTCTCACCAATCTATCCAACATGTTTTCCAATCTGAATCTTACCGATATGGAAACCTGTTATAAGCTGTTCCGCGCCGACATTATCAAAAACATCGAGCTTCGCGAAAAACGCTTTGGTTTTGAGCCGGAAGTCACCGCCAAGATCTCGCGGCTTAAAGGCCTGCGGATTTACGAAGTGGGTATTTCGTATTATGGCCGCACCTATGAGGAAGGCAAAAAAATAGGCTGGAAAGATGGTTTCCGCGCCATTTACTGCATCCTGAAATACGGTCTCTTCAAGTTCTGACACCATGACACTGAAAGAACGATACGATGGCGTAATTAGCTATTTCCGCACCCACGTGCCGGTAGCCGAAACCGAACTGCACTACACGAATCCTTTTGAACTGATTGTTGCCGTTATCTTATCGGCGCAATGTACCGACAAGCGCATCAACCAGGTAACACCGAAACTCTTTGCCGATTTTCCAACGCCGGAAGTACTGGCTGCGGCAAGCCCTGAAACCGTATTCTCCTACATTCGCAGCGTGAGCTACCCCAACAACAAAGCCAAACACCTGGTGAATATGGCCAACATGCTGTTGACAGAGTTTAATGGCGTGATCCCAAGCGAGATCGATCAGTTGGTAAAGCTGCCCGGCGTAGGACGAAAAACAGCCAACGTGGTGGCTTCGGTTATCTATGAAAAACCAGCGATGGCGGTGGATACGCATGTATTCAGGGTATCGAACCGTTTGGGCCTTACCAAAGCCAAAACACCGTTGCAAAGCGAGCAGCAACTCGTGAAACACATTCCTGAGGCGTTTATAGCCACGGCGCACCATTGGCTGATCCTACACGGCCGCTACATTTGCCTGGCGCGCACGCCGAAATGTGAAATTTGTCCGCTCACAACCTGGTGCCGTTTTTACAAAACGCAACGGGTGAGCCAGGACGCTCCGCATGCCATCGGTAAAAAAAGCAAAGCGGCAAACAAGAAAACCAAAACGATACTGAAACCAAAGGTTACGAAACCCAAAGTACTTCGTGCTAAAGCTGCAACCAAGAAACCATGAAACAAACTGGCAAATCTCCTGTAAGGTCTGTAAAAAAAGTTGCTCAAAAAAAGGCTGCCGGGAAAAACAGTCCATCCAAAACAACGGCTAAAAGCAAAACCGCAGCAGCAGCGGTAGAAGAAAAGTTTGTGGCTCACAGCACATCGTTACGTGCGGGAAAAGCTGCACCGGCTTTCAGCGCTACCGATCAGCATGGTAAGACCATTAGCCTGGAAAGCCTGAAAGGTAAAAAAGTAATCCTGTACTTTTATCCAAAAGATAATACGCCAACCTGCACCCTCGAAGCATGCAGCCTGCGCGACGAACATACTTACCTGACCAAAAAAAACTACGTGGTGCTTGGCGTAAGTGCCGATGACGAAAAAATGCACCAGAAATTTGCTGCTAAATTCGACCTGCCCTTTTCGCTATTGGCTGACACCGATATGCGCATCATCAAGGCTTACAATGTGTGGGGTACCAAAAAATTCATGGGCCGTATTTACGACGGCATCATCCGTACTACATTTATCATCAATGAAAAAGGCATCATCGACACGGTGATTACCGACGTGAAAAGCAAGGAACATGGCAAACAAATCCTATCTCTTTAAGGAGTCGCATTTCCAAAGACCTTGAGTGTTTCAATGTCTTCTACAAAAATGCGTTTGCCCTGGTAAAGAATCGTCACAAAGGCATCTTTCTGACCAGCTTTCACCACTTTCTGACTAAGTTCATAAGCCTTGTTCAATGTCGGGAAACTGCCACCGATGACCAACCGGCGGATGCCGTCTTTCAGATCCAGCTCAGTAATCTTACCTACTTTCTTGAGTTTTCTAAAATCGTTGGTTTTCGTGTATTTATATGCCCCAATCTGTACCATATACTCAAGCCCGGGTGCAGATTTATCACCATACTTGGCAGCCGCCTGTTTCAATTTTTCTGATGAAAAGCTAAGCAACTCATGGGTTTGTACCGATCTATCAACCGAATCGCGGGCGCTTTGTGTTTTAGCAAGCTGTGGTTTGATATCAAAAAAGACGTCGATGATCTGTTCAGGTGGTTCCTGTAATCTGGATGTATTAACGGCAATGGTTTTGTATTCGAACGACTTGTATTTGTAAACCAATTTGTACTCGTTATCTGCAGGCAGGATAGCCATGTATTTTCCGTTCACGGAATTCACTTTCACTTCACCAAGCACCTTATCATCTTTGTTGGTAATATCGATGGTAATATCTGAATACAGCACATTCATGGCTTTGGTTACCACACCTTTCACCACAAATGCCAAGGGCTTTTCACCGATGTAACCCTGGCTTATGCTATAAATGTCTTTCATCCCCTGTCCACCTTTTTTGTTGATGGCATAATAGCCGGTATTGCCGTTTGCAGAGAGGGTGTAATGCAAGTCGTCATCGGGCGTATTTATTGGATAACCGAGGTTTTGTGCTTCTGCAAATTTCTTGTCGCCGGCATTCCACCTCGACTGGAAAATATCGTAGCCACCCATGCTGTTTCGTCCATTAGAACTGAAAAATAAGGTTGTTCCATCCGCATGAATAAACGGCGACGTTTCGTCAGAAGCGCTATTCACGCCCGGCCCCAGGTTTTCAATATTACCCCAGCTTTTATCGTCCTGCAATGTTGCGCGGTAAATATCCATGCCGCCAAGCCCGCCCGGACGATTACTGCTAAAATACAAGGTTTTTCCGTCGGCAGAAATTGAACATCCTTCTTCACGCGAAGCGCTGTTGATTCCTTTAACACGATGTGGCACCGACCATTCGAAATAATCGAAATCGCTCCGGTAGATGTCTCCATTGCCCGCAGGATCTTCATGGTAAATAAATAAGGTTAGTCCGTCCGGACTCAAGGCAACCGCTTTGTCGTTGATGCCACCTTTATTGATGAGTGCCGGCTTGAGCCAATTGTTGTTTTCTTTAACAGACAGGTAAACACCGGCGTTACTTATCACGTTTTTATTAGCACCTTCACCGTCATCTTTATTAAAGATCATGACCGATTCGTCGGCTGCCAGTAACGGCATATCTTCGTCATCGGGTGTGTTAATCACATTACCGATATTGGTAATAACCGAGGGCCCGGGATTCGCCATTAATATCTTGGCATTCACGCAGTAATCTTTCAAAAGCTGTACATCTGCTTTGATAGAATCCGACAGATTGTTGCGTTTTTTACTACTGGATGAGCTGAGGATATTAAGTGCCTCCTCGAATTTGTAATTGAGGTGATTGGCTTTCGCAAGATGATAATCAATGTTTTCGATCCGCGTATTCTTCTTGTGAACCTGGCTTAAGAGTGCGAGCGCTTCTTCGTGTTTATCACCACGGGTAAGGGCGCAAACGCCGTAACAGTACTTAATGAAAAATTCGGAAGGGTGGTTTTTGTAAAGTTTGTCAAAGTAAGGCAGTGCTGTTTTGTATTGGTTGTTTTCGAACAAACGAAAAGCCTCCGACATGGAATCCTGCTCGGTTGACCGCCAATTGCTGACATCTGTAGATTGTGATAACCCAAAGAAACCTTTGAAAACCAATAGGGACAATAAAATATAGCGACACATAATCAAATTCGCGGCAAAATTAACATTTTAAATAAACGGACCAGTCCAAAAAAATACAAAAGCAAAGATTTAATTGAAATCTCAACCAAGCACGGTTACGCGTCGATAGCGGGGTAAGGGAACAGAAAGAGGACAGCTATTTCGGCTTAGCCACGAAGATACCCATTTTTTCGAGGTCTTCGAGGTAAACACGTTTTCCTTGGTATAAAACGGTTACAAATGCATCGGTTTGACCGGCAGTAATTACTTTTTTGCAATGTTCCCAGGCGCTTCCGAGATTTTGAAAATCGCCACCAATGGTAATGCGTGTAATTCCGTCGAGCAGGAAATTATCTACCTTACCCAATCCTTTTAAGTGATTATAGGCGTAGTTCTTTGGATATTTATAGGCCGCGATCTGCACCTTAAACACGAGTCCGTCGGCTGTAACGTCGCCATATTGTTCAACATAACGGATGGTTTTTTCGTGTATGGCTTTTGTAGCAACGAACGTGTCTTTTTTAACCGGCACTACCGGTTTATTTTCAACAGCTGGTACGTTCTCTTTTGCCGGAGGTGTTGTTACGACTGCAATTGCAGGCTTGGCTGTATCCGGAAGCGTTTCGAAGCGAATATCGACAACCTTTTCTTCGTAACCATCCACATTTTGGGTATTGATCTCGGTTGTTTTAACCGGCAAAGACTTGTATTTGTAAACCAATTTGAAGGTAGCACCAGCCGGCAGCGAGACAAGGTAATTGCCATTCGAGCTATTGCTTATAAATTCTCCGAACCGGCGATTGTCCATCGACGTGATCTCAACGGAAATATCTGTTGCTACCGGTTTGTCGTCTAACGTCGTTTTTCCTTTTACAACAAACAGCGACGGTTTTTTGCCCACATAACCTGGATATACTGAGTAGATATCCTGTAATCCTTGTCCGCCGCTTTTACCACTGGCATAGTACCCGCGCTCGGCATTGGCCGATAGAACATAGAACCTGTCGCCGTCAGGCGTATTGATGGGATAACCAAGATTCACCGGTGTGCTGAATGTGGAGTCTTTCCAATTCATGCGGGTCTGAAAAATATCGTAGTCACCCATGCTGTTACGCCCTTTAGAACTGAAAAACAGCGTTACGCCGTCTGGATGAATGAAGGGCGCATCTTCATCAAACTCGGTATTAATACTATCGCCCAGGTTTACTACATTTCCCCAGGTGCTATCGGGCATGAGTGTAGCGCGGTATATATCGCGCCCGCCGAAACCTCCGCCGCGTTCGCTGCTAAAATACAATTGGCGGCCATCGGCAGTCATCGAGCAACTGCCCTCCCACGAGTACGAATTTACCTGGCCTTTCAGCTTTTGTGGTGCCGACCATTCGCCATTGATCAGGTCGCTCATGTAAATATCGCCGTGGTCGTCGCCATTGTCGCGAAAACTGAAAAGGTGCATCCCGTCTGCGCTAATGGCAATGGGCGAGTCGTTGGAATTGGTATTGATCGCTTTTACCGGCTTTGGCGCTGCCCATTGCCCGTTCTCTTTTACCGACTGGAAAACATCTTCGTAATAAATGCCATTAGGGTCGGGCTGCAAATACCCATTTTGTAACCCGCCGGTACTTTCTTTTCCTTTGTAAGTATATACCATTACCGATTCATCGGCCGATATAACTGGTGTAAATTCATCGTACTCGGTATTTACCGGCGCTCCTATATTTTTGATCTGCGCACCTGTAGGATGAGCATAAAACTCCTTGGCATTCATACAGTATTTTCTCAACTGCGTAGCATCCTGCTTTGCTTCGGCAGAAGTGCGCTTATTTGCCAAAGCTTTATCGATCAGTGCGAGGGCTTCATCAAAACGGTAATTATAGTGGTTGGCTTTTGCCAGATCAGATTCAATATTATTGACTTTGGGGTTCTTGGCGTAAACCTCGGTCAAGAGCTTCAGGGCTACCTCGTGTTTGTCGCTTCGGAGGAGAGCACATTTACCGTAGCAATACTTCAGGTATTCTTCACCGGGATGCGCATTGTAGAGTTTCTCATAGATTGGCAAGGCCAACAGGTAATTACCTTCCTCATAAAGCAATAAGGCGTTTTGCATCGAATCGTTTTCGGTACGGCGCCACTTACGGGTATTGGTTGTTTGGGAGACGGCTAACAGGCTGCTGAGGGCAAGGGTAGCAAGGATGATGGTCTTGTTAATCATAACGGGAATACAGTAACAAGCCTTAAAAGTAGCATAAATTAATATGCCGTTTTATTTTTTTTATCAAAAAGGCGCAGGATGCTAATTAAGCACGTCGAGACTACCTAATCCTTCTCTTAACACCACTGGCTCATCATTCTCCGAGCAGTCGATAACGGTAGAAGCGTATAAATTTCCGAAACCGCCGTCGATGACAAGGTCAACTTGTTTGCCATATTGATGATGAATGACTTCAGGATCGACAAAGTAATCGGCAATTTCATCGTCGGGATTGTGCAAACTGGTCGTGATAATGGGATTTCCGAGTGCTTCAACTACATGACGGCAGATGGCATTGTCGGGTACACGGATGCCTACTGTTTTTTTATTCTGCTTGAGCAGGCGCGGCACATTATTATTGGCTTCCAGGATAAACGTGTACGGGCCCGGGAGTGCCTTTCTCATGATACGGAATATACTATTGGAAATAGGTCTTGCATAATTAGCCAGGTGGCTGAGATCGCTGCACACGAATGAAAAATTGGCCTTTTCGGGTTTGATCTGCTTGAGGCGGCAAAGGCGTTCAATAGCTTTGGGTCGGGTAATGTCGCATCCCATCGAGTACACGGTGTCGGTCGGATAAATGATAACGCCGTCGTTACGGAGAATATCCACAACCTGGGCTACATCCTTAGGATGCGGATTGGTATAATTAAGTCGAAGCAACATAAGATAAATGTAAGAAAAAAGAAGCGTTTCTAACGGTGTTTCAACACCTGTGCCAATATTAAAAAAGCCGCAGCGACTGACGCAGCGGCTTTTAGGGTATTTTCAGAAAAAAGATTTATTTCATGTGTTTCAGGTTAAGGGCATATAATGTAACCCATACGCCTGCCAGAATAAGGCCAAGGATAACAGATGCCGAACCAAGCATGCCGCCGGCGCCCAGGAAGAAACCTGCGATTGGCGGTACCAACTCACCCACGCAATAGATGTAAAACCCCATTTTCAGTTGTTTCCACATCTGGATAGCACCAAACAAGCACAACAGCGCACATACTACACCGATGATGAGGTTAGGAACTGCATTTTCTACGGCTTTGTGCATCGTTGCCTGCAATTCGCCCATCATACCAGTTTGGTCCATCCCATCGAGTCCTTGCATGGAGGTGTCGAACATGGCTGCCGAAGCCTGCACGCTGAAATAGTTGTAAACGGCCATGATCAGGGCCAGTGAAGCGCCGATGAAAGTAAGAATGCATAAAACGGTTAAAAACGTAGGCCGTTTAGGTGCTTCCTGCACCGGCGACGGTGAATTGTACAAAATATTCTCGCTCATGATAAGTTGGTTTTTGGGTTAATATTGTTAGTGCTTAAAGGTAAATAAAAAACCCTTTCCGATAACGGAAAGGGTTTTTTATAGTCAATGTCCTTTAGACTATTAACGCATGTGTTTCAGGTTCAGACCGTATAATACGATAAACAGAGCCGTAATGAATGCACCGAAGAAGCCGAAGCCGGCACCCAATACAACAGGAAGGATCAAACCTACAACAGCTGCACCAACATATACGAAATAGCCAGTTTTTTTGAGTTTCCACATCATGATCACGCCAACCAGGCCGATGATACTTAATAAGATACCTCCGATAATGTTCGGCCAGCTGGCAGCGGCTTTTGCCTGCTCCATAGCTTCGTTCATGCCCGGGTAAGCAGAGCTATCGATTGCACTATCAGTTGACATACCATGAGATTCCAGAGCTGCTTTTCCGCCGATTAACAGCCCTAAGCCGATAATTGAAAAGCCCGCAGCGATGAAGCTAAGGATGCATAATACCGTTAAAAATACCGGTCTTTTTGCTACTGTGTCGTTTGTTTGCATTGTTTGTTCCATGATTTTGTAATTGTTTTTTAAAGTTATTTCACAAATAAAGGAACATTTAGGCTGTTTAACCAAATTTAACAGCTTAGAGTTATCAACAAATTGTCTATCAATAACACATATTAATACACGTAATTTTACTGTTCATCTATTTATTGAGATTCAGCCAGGCGGTAAAACCATCTGAATACGTGTCTGTTATCGTCAATTTCATCTGCTCAAAAAATGAAGAAGCCGGCGAAGGAGATGTTAAAAACATTGTCTTAAGCCTACCGGCTGACACAACACTCAATTCTATCGTTTCATCGCCAAAATAACTCATCCACTCATTAAAATCGCCGCGCAGTGCATAGCCGTTGACGGCAAGTATCTCGTCTCCTGCCGACAGACCGGCAAGCAGTGCCGGAGACCCCGGCGCCAGGAGCGACACTTTGCGGCTGTTTCCGGCATCAATGGTTTTGAAACCATAACGCGACTCACAGAGATGAGGCGATACTTTCCGTTCCCACACGATGCCCAGGTAAGCAAACGTTTCTTCAAGCAGTCCAGTAAAATCAATGGTTCCATAAACATAACGCTCAAAAAAATCAGAGAGATCGGCGCCTGCTGCATCTGTACACATGCGCCTGATATCCTGCTCGGTGTAACCCCTACCCTCGCGACCCAAATGGTACAATGCACGGCAAACGTCGCGCAAGCCTTTTGTATTTCCGCTGTGTTTCATGATCTGCACATCCAACATCAGGGCCACCAGGTTACCTTCGTCATAGATAGACGTTTTGCGGTAAGGAGCACCCGGCACATACCCGTCGAGCCAGGTTTCCCAACTCGACGCGGCCACCGACAGGTTTAAGCGCCCGTTGCTGTGAAAATGTTTCACCAGGCGTTCTTCCAGCGTATCGAAATATTGCTGCACAGAAAATACACCACTGCTCAACAGCATCACGTCTCCATAATACGTTGTAAATCCTTCGTACACGTAACCTGTACGGGCATAATTCTCCTTACTGAAATCGTATGGCAGCATTTCAGCCGGGCGTATATATTTCACGTTCCAGGTGTGAAATAATTCGTGCGACGATACGCCCAGAACATCCTCGTAAGTTTTCCCTTTATTGAGGGCATAGCCCGGCCCGATGGCAATAACCGTTGAATGCTGGTGCTCGACGCCATGGTAAAATTTATACGGTAACACCTGAAACATGAAATGGTATTCAGGTACCGGGAAACTACCCCAGAAATCAATCTGCGTTTTGGTAAATTTGCTAAAATCAGTTGTTATCTTCTCCAGATCGGGGCGGCACTCACCTAAAAAGTGCAACCAGAATAACACACCGCCTACCTCGTAAGTATGCGACTGGAGCTTTTCAGAAGCCATGAACGGACTGTCGGCCAATTCATCAAAGCTGGCTGCCTTAAGCACATTCCCCTGGCGCGGAAGCGACGTTGCCAGGCGGTAATTTGATGGAATATCCAATCTCAGCTCATGTATTTCTTGCATGCGCTGCGGCACATACATACACAAATGCACCGGGTTCACGTATAGTTGACTGTCATCGGCGTAGCACGATCCGGCATTGATCTCCGACGCAAAATAACTGTAAGTTATGGTTACACGGCTGCTGTTTCGCGTGTCGATCTGCCAGAGGTCTTTGGTTATTTTAACATAAGGCAGGGCTGTTCCGTTGGCATCAAAAACCTGCACTTTCCGGATGTTTTTGGCAAAATTACCCAGCTCGTAACGCCCGGGACGCCAGGCAGGCAATTGTAGATCGAGTTGTGGCCCTGATACCTGATCGATGGTGAGTTCCACGGCAATGTAATGCGATGCAGGTTCAGGAACGGAAAGTTTGTAAGAAATCATGCGTCTGTATTTTAAGCCCCAAATATACAAAGGATCACCACACCGGAAAGCATCCACGTCATACCTGGTACTTTCAACAGCCGGCAATACCTGATGACAAAAACACACTTGGATAACCAGCTAAACATGCAGACCTGTTAGGCTATTTTATCTTATCTTTACATCAACCATGAAATTAGTGCCTTCATCCATTTTTTTCTTATTTATCGTATTTCCATGCCGGTTGGTATTTTGCCAGGCCGACTCGCTGCTGTACCAACTCTCGCGCATTAGCAACGATACCGAAAGGGTAAACCGTATCTATAAATCAGGATTCGCAATCCGGCATACCGATCCTGAATTAGCCTATCAGTATGCAGAAGCTGCCGAGGATGCCGCCCTTGCGGGTAACAGCAGCGTGCACCTGGCAAAAGCCTATAACCTGAAAGGTATCCTGCACTACAAAAAGGGTGATTACAGCCGCGCGCTTAGTTACCAGACAAAAGCGCTGGCGCTCAATGAGCAGGCTGGCTATATTTACGGCATGGCCGTGAACCATACTAACCTCGGCAATATATACGCCGAGATAGGCTATGATGAACCTGCCGAAAACGCGTACCTCAAAGCCTTAAAAGCATACAACGCACTCAATAACCGGCAACAAATTGTTAACAGCCTTATCAATCTCGGTGTATTGAAAGACCAGGGGAAACATTACGGGCTTGCGTTAAGGTATTTTCAAACGGCACTGGCCATGGCAACCGAAGACAAGGATATGGCGGTGATGGCCTCCTGCAATAATAATATCGGCGCCGTACTTATGGAAGAAAACCTTGCCGACAGTGCCTTGTTTTATCTGGAGGAAAGCCTGAAATTACTCGACCTCCAGGACAATGTTGTGGAGATGGCTGACGTATATAACAACATGGGCATGTCCTATATAAAAAAGAATATGTTTCCATTGGCAAACTATTATTTAGAAAAAGCCGCCAGGATCTCAAGCGAATACAACTATACCGACGCGCGCCTGCACGTGTACGAATCGTTTGCGCTACTCTACGAAGGTCAAAAGAATTTTGAGGAAGCCAATACCTGGCTAAAAAAACACTATGCGCTGAAAGACAGCATCTGGCAGCTGAGCAAGGATGCTATGGCATTATCGTTTTTTGACGGGCCGGCAGCCAGTGTTCAAACAGACATACCGCCAAACGAGCGGCAGCCTGTTTTTAAAAACGGCTGGCTTTTAGTAATTTTAGGCGCCTTTTTGATTGGCATTCCGTTATTCCTGATCCGCTATAAACGATGAGTAAAAAAGATAAACACAGGGTAAATGTGGTTTATTCCACCAATCCAGACTTTCAGTACGAGAGCGACGCCAGCCAGGCAGAAGAAACTCTGCCGCCACAACAACAAAACCTGAAGATTTTCCTTGACCGCATCGGCGGCGGGAAAATGGTGTCGCGTATTGCCGGTTTTGCAGGCACAGAAGCCGACCTGGCAGACCTCGGCAAAATGCTCAAGCAGAAATGTGGCGTGGGCGGCAATACGAAAGACGGGCAAATCCTCATACAAGGCGATAACCGCGACAAGCTCCTCGATATTCTGACCAAAGCAGGCTATAAGGCAAAAAAAGCCGGAGGATAATTCCTGTATTTTTTAGATGCCATCACGTTATACCCTAAAAAATAACGATATTAGAAACCTAAATCCATGTATGTATGAACGCACTTGCTGAAATCCTTAAAATTACCATTCCTGCCCTGGCTGTGCTGGGAGCCACCTTTTTTCTGGTGAAGCGTTTTCTTGATAATGAACAAAAACGACGCGAACATGAATTGAGGACTTCTACCCAGGCGATGATGACGCCTCTGAAAATACAAGCTTACGAACGCATTATTATTTTTCTGGAACGCATTAACCCCAACAGCCTGGTTGTGCGGGTAAACAAGAACAACATGACGGCGCGCCAGCTCCACCTCGACCTGGTAAGCACCATCAAAAGCGAATATGAGCACAACCTCTCGCAACAGATTTACATTTCGGAAGGATCGTGGCAATTTGTAAAAACCGCTAAAGAAGAGATCATCCAACTCATCAACATTTCTTCATCGAAAGTGCCGAGCGATGCCAATAGTTCAGAACTGGCTATCATGATCCTGAATATCAGTGCCAATCTCGATAAAAAAATGCCGAGCGATGCTGCCATCGAATTTATCAAGAAAGAAATTGCCCGACTTTTTTAATCCTTTAACGCTTAAGAATGCAACACCTTTTTACAGAATTTGATACCACAACCGCTTCCCAGTGGAAAGAACAACTGGTAAAAGACCTGAAAGGAACCGACTACAGCACACTCGTTTGGAAAACCAATTCGGGTTTCGATGTGCAACCTTTTTATACTGCAGAAGACCTGGCGACAAAACAAGCGCCTGTATTCAGTAACCCGGACTGGGCCATTTGTGAATTTATCCGTGTGGAAAATGCCCGGGAAGCCAATACACTGGCGCTTCATGCGCTCCAAAATGGCGCGTCGGGTATTGTGTTCCAGATTGCTGCTGCGGTGGATTACGCTGCCCTTGTCAAAGACATTTCCCTGCAGCATATCTACAGCCTGTTTGTTGTTGCACCAGGTATAAAAGCGGAACTTTCTGCATTCCTGCAAACCCTGGACACCGGTAAGTCCTGCTTTATCGAAAGCGACTGCCTGCCACTTGGTCAGGCACCGGATAAAAATCTAACGCAAGTATGCCTTGATGTAACCTGCTACCAGGAAGGCGGCGCCAGCGCGGTAAACGAATTGGCTTGTACTTTGGCGCAACTCAACGAGTACATGACGGGCTCAGACACGGTGCTTCCTGAAACAGTACACCTTCGCGTGTCGGTTGGCGGCGATTTTTTCATGGAAATTGCCAAGCTGCGGGCCTTACGAAAACTTTCTGCTTTCCTGCTCAGCCAATATTCTTGCCAGGCAACCATTCACCTTCACGCACAAACAACATTCGTAAACAAAAGCAGTGTCGACCGTTACAACAACATGCTCCGCTCTGCCACAGAAGCCATGAGCGCTGCCCTTGGTGGCGCCAATAGCATTACGGTATTTCCTTTTGATATGGGGTTTGACGCTCCCAATGCATTCAGCGCGCGCATGGCGCGAAACCAACAACTGATTCTGAAAGATGAAAGTTATTTGAATGTGGTTGCTGATATTCCGGCAGGTTCTTATTACCTCGAAACGCTTACTGAAGAGCTTTGTCAACGCGCCTGGGAAGTTTTCAAACAGATCGAATCCAAAGGCGGGCTCCTGGCTTGCCTAAAATCAGTTGAAATCGAAAAACTTGTATCAACGGATGCTGAACAGCTCATCGATGCGTTCCGGAACGGTAGCTTGGTGCTTGTTGGCGTCAATAAGTTTCAAAACAAACAGGAAGCTACGCCTTCACACGGGCAAATTGCAACCAACATTACAACGATTATTAAACCGATACGCCTGGAGAACTTCGCCAGGCAGCAAGAGGCGACGATATCATGAGAAAAGACTTTTCGACCATACATTATCAAACTGCTTCCGGTAAGCAAACCGCAGGAAGCAGCACTACTTTTACAACGCCAGAGCAGATAGACGTGAAACAGGTTTACGGCCCGCAAGATCTCTCTGGATTAGAACATTTAGGTTTCGGCGCCGGACGACCTCCGTTTCTGCGCGGTCCTTATGCCAGCATGTATGTGCAGAATCCATGGACGATAAGGCAGTATGCAGGTTTCAGCACGGCCGAAGAGAGCAATGCGTTTTACCGGCGCAACCTGGCTGCGGGCCAGAAAGGCTTGTCGGTAGCCTTTGACCTGGCCACACACCGTGGCTACGACAGCGACCACGAACGTGTGGTGGGCGACGTGGGCAAAGCCGGCGTGGCCATCGATTCTATTCTCGACATGAAAGTATTGTTCGATCAGATCCCACTCGACCAGATGAGCGTGAGCATGACCATGAACGGCGCTGTGCTGCCCATTCTGGCATTTTACATTGTGGCTGCCGAAGAACAGGGTGTGAGCATGGACAAACTGTCGGGGACGATCCAAAACGATATTCTCAAAGAATTTATGGTGCGCAATACTTACATCTATCCGCCAGAGGCATCGATGAAAGTTATTGCTGATATTTTCGAGTTCACGTCGCAGAAGATGCCAAAATTCAACTCCATTTCCATCAGTGGCTACCACATGCAGGAAGCCGGCGCCACTGCGGACATCGAACTGGCTTATACGTTGGCAGACGGATTGGAATACATCCGCACCGGTATCAAAGCGGGGTTGGATATTGATGCGTTTGCCCCACGGCTTTCGTTTTTCTGGGCCATTGGCATGAACCATTTCATGGAGATCGCTAAAATGCGTGCTGCGCGCATGCTGTGGTCGAGGATTGTGAAACAATTCAATCCTAAATCGGCGAAATCAATGGCACTGCGCACCCATTGCCAAACCAGCGGCTGGAGCCTGACGGAGCAAGATCCTTTTAACAACGTAACCCGTACCTGCGTAGAAGCGCTGGCTGCTGCCATGGGCCACACACAAAGCCTGCATACTAATGCCCTCGACGAGGCCATTGCCTTGCCTACCGATTTCAGTGCGCGCATTGCACGCAATACCCAACTCTTCCTGCAAAATGAAACCAACGTTTGCAAAGTCGTTGATCCATGGGCTGGTTCTTACTACCTCGAAAGCCTAACCCACGAGCTGGCACACAAAGCCTGGGCGCTGATCGAAGAAGTGGAGAAACTTGGCGGCATGGCGAAAGCCATCGAAACCGGCATTCCGAAAATGCGCATCGAAGAAGCGGCGGCACGGAAACAGGCTCGCATCGATGGTGGAAAAGACATTATAGTAGGTGTTAACCTCTATCAAACCGACGATAAAACACAGATCGACATCCTGGACGTGGATAATGCCAAAGTGCGCGCCCAACAACTGGAACGCCTGGCAAAACTGAAAGCAGAACGCAACGCCGCCGACGTAGAGGCTGCGTTGAACGCCCTGACGGAAGCTGCTCACTCTGGAAAAGGTAATTTGCTGGAACTGGCCATACAAGCGGCACGTGTGCGTTGTAGCCTCGGCGAGATTTCCTATGCGCTCGAAAAAGTATTTGGCCGTTATAAAGCGAATATCCGGAGCATTGCCGGCGTGTACAGTAAAGAGATCAGCATGGATTCTTATTTTTTGAAAGCAAAAGAATTGGCCGACCGTTTTGCAGAGCTCGATGGCCGCAGGCCTCGCATCATGATCGCCAAAATGGGCCAGGACGGGCACGACCGTGGCGCTAAAGTTATCTCCACGAGTTTTGCCGATATGGGTTTTGATGTCGATATCGGTCCGCTATTCCAAACACCCGCCGAAGCCGCCAAACAGGCAGTGGAAAACGATGTACATGTATTGGGCGTATCGTCGCTGGCCGCTGGTCATAAAACACTGGTGCCCCAAGTCATCGAAGAACTGAAACAATACGGTCGCGAAGACATCATGGTTATTGCCGGTGGCGTGATCCCGCAACAGGACTATGATTTCCTATATCAGGCAGGCGTATCGGGTATTTTCGGACCAGGAACCGTGATCAGTAAATCAGCCATTGAAATCCTTGAAAAGCTGATCGCGCGCCTTGAGTAAAGATATTATTCTTTTTATCCGTTTTCGACACACACCAATAGCACTGTACCACATGCCTAAAGCACTTCAAACAATATTACTTCTGATGGCGTCCAACACGTTTATGACGATTGCCTGGTATGGCCATCTGAAATTCAAACATGTAGGCTTAATCCCAACGATTCTCATCAGCTGGTGCATTGCTTTGGCCGAATATTCGCTGATGGTGCCCGCTAATAAAATAGGCAGCGACACCACCGGCGGCCCGTTCAATATGTTTCAGCTTAAGATCATCCAGGAAGTAATTTCCATCAGCATCTTCGTTGTGTTTACGCTTGTATTCTTTAAAACAGACACCTTACGCTGGAATCATGTTTTCGGTTTTTTATGTTTGTTTGCAGCCGTGTATTTTTTCTTTAAAAAATAACAACTCATTAATACCCTTGGTGTTTAGGAGCTACGCCATCGGAAAGTAAGATGCTCCTGAAATGACCGAACGACAGTGAAAGAAGTAAACCAGATACTCACCGACCTGAAACGTAAGATTTTCAAACCTGTCTATTTCCTGAGCGGAGAAGAGGCTTACTATATTGACCTGATCAGCGACTACATCGAGAAAAATGCCCTCGATGAAAGCGAACAGGAATTCAACCAGACGGTTCTTTACGGAAAAGACGTGGATCTTGCGACCATTATTGCCGCGGCGAAGCGTTTCCCGATGATGAGTGAATACCAGGTAGTGATCGTGAAAGAAGCCCAGAACCTGAAAGAACTGGGAAAAACTTCGGGTGCCAGCGACGACGATGACGAAGACGAGGCTCCGGCCAAAAAACCCAGCGGCGCAGGCAATGCACTGGCTGCGTACTTGCAACAACCGCAAAGTTCTACCATTCTCGTATTTTGCTATAAGTACAAAACCCTCGACAAACGCAGCACGGTGTACAAATCGCTTCAGAAAAACCATGTATTTCTGGAAACAAAAAAAATGTACGACAACCAGCTTCCCGACTGGATCACCAATTTTGTACAGGACAAGAAGTTTAAGATCGGCGTAAAAGCATCGTTTCTTTTGGCTGAATTTTTGGGCAACGACCTGGCCAAGATCAGCAACGAAGTAGAAAAGCTGCTGATCAACCTGAAAGAAGGCGACGAGATCACAGCCGAACTGGTAATGGACAACATCGGCATCAGCAAGGAATTCAATATTTTTGAGTTGCAGGACGCCCTGGCTAAAAAAGATATTCTGAAAGCCAACCGCATCATCAATTACTTTTCGGCTAACGAAAAAGAACATCCTGCCGTGATGACCCTCAGTTCTCTTTACGGCTATTACTCTAAAATCCTACTCTATCATTTTTCGCCAGATAAGTCGAAATTTGCCATTGCGCAGGCCCTCGGTGTAAATCCCTACTTTGTAGATGGCTATGCCAAAGCTGCACAAAACTACGGCACCGCCAAGCTCAAAGCTATTTTTGGCTACCTAAAAGAATACGACCTTAAAACAAAAGGCGTAGATAATGCCGGCGTGAGCAATGGAGAATTGATGAAAGAAATGATCTTTAAGATACTGCACTAAACAGGTTTGTCACGCATTCATCCTTATGATTTTTCCTGGCATCAGATTTTCATAGCCTGTGTATGAAGATCCCAAAAGGAATCACGCTGCGGTTTATCCTGGCAGTGGCTGCCGGCCTGGCAACGTCGATGGCCTTGTCGGTTAGCACGCGCTTTATACTGTACCAATGCGGCTTTTTCCCAGCCCCTTTCAAACCTCTATTCGACACGCAACTGGTCATCATTACCCTTGTCTACCACAGTGTATATGCTGTTACAGGTGCCTTTGTCACTGCGCATGTAGCGCGAAACCGGGCACGCAAAGCCGTGATTTTTCTAGGATCGAAAGAAGCGATCATGTGGCTGCTCGGCACTGTATTTCTGTGGAAACATGCTCCCGTTTGGTACACCATTACCAAAGCTGTCATTGGTATTCCGGTAGCCCTGCTGGGCGGCTATTTGCATCAGCGTTACCTGAAAGCCACTCACCAACAACCGCAAGAAGATGAATCGATGTACCTGAAAGATGCATTGCTGATGCTGCTCTCGGCCATCAGAAAAAAAAAGAGAAACATCCTTTAAGTAAGGCAAAATAGATCACGTTTGGGGCGCCCGGGCGCGCTTTACGCGCCAATCCCACGCCAAAGAAAACGCGTGGGGATTTCTGCTTCAATCGCTGGCGCAAAACATATGCAACTCACTTATAAAGCTCCACTTTGGTTTCCATGTCCGATTTCACCGTAAACTTTTTCTCAATGGTGTAAATCGATCCTTTAAGCGATTTTGAACGCCACTCGATCCGGTAATTCCCCGGTTGCAGGTAGAACGTTTGCGACGTGGCCGCACTAAGATTACACACCCACTCCAACTTCCTGGTATCTTTCAGGATACAGCCGTCGCCGTTTTCAAGGGCTCTTACACTTAGCATACCCGCATTGGGAATTTCGATGGTTTTGGTTTGCGATTGGTCAACCTTTACATTGTTCACATACGTACGCGGCAATGTCAGGATCTCTAAGTCGTAGCTTCCGGTGATATATTTTTCTACCGTGTTCATCTGCTGTACGTTGAGGGTACGCATATCGCTGCTTCCCTTCCGTACAATGGTTTTGATGCGCTCGTTGAAATTATAAACACCCTGTGGGCGTTTCAACTCAATAAAACCCTGTGGCGCATCGAGCGGGATGATGGTGTGTTTTCCCTGCGTGAGTTTCACGGGCTTGCTTTCCACCGGCGGAATGGTGTGTGCTACCACACGGTAGGTCGGAAAATCATCGAGGTATAGGGTATCGGGATTACCAAGTCTGTTCATAGTATGAATATAATTATACACGTAACGCCCGTTGGCCGTATTGTAAAACGTCATATTCACATTGGTTTCCGTTGGAAGAGATTTGCTGTCCAGCAAATTGACCTGCGAAGAGGTTTTATTTAGTTTTTGCTTTGAGATAATGGCACTGATGTCGGTAAGCGTATTGGCATTGTCGAAATCGTAATAGTCACCCACACACTCAAAGGTTTTAATTTGCTCCGGCGATAACCCGATCCCGATAATGAACGGCTTAAACACAATCCCTTTTTCCATCAGTTTCTGCCTCGCTGCGCAAGGATCGCCTGTACACTCTTCTATTCCGTCGGTAATCAGGATGATCATATTTACGCCTTTAGCATCCGGAAAATCGTTGGCCGATTGGATCAGTGAGTGCTCAATGGGCGTGATGCCCGTAGGTTGTGCTTCGGCGACTTTTGCTTTGATCATTGCCGAATTCCCTTTCGAAAAAGGTACTACCAGCCGGGAGTCTTTACAATCGCCAGGTGGGTATTTCACGGTATTGCCATACATGCGAAGCGCAAACTGCATGTTTTTTTGTTTTCCTAAACTGTCGATAAAGCGGTAAAACAAATCCTTGGCACCCTGTATGCGGGTTTGGTTGCCGTGCTTCGCTTTCATGCTGTTACTGGCATCAAACACAAAAAGCACGCGTGTAGGCAAAGGCTCCGTTTTTTTGGGCTGGGCACGCAGATTCATGCCTGCAAGCAGCAGGATGAGGCATATATGCTGAATTAAACGGATCATAGAGGTATAATGCCAAAAATAGAGACTGGATACGGTTGAGAAACAACCATTGGCATAAACTTATTAAACATGGCGTGCTAAGAAACCTTAGCGAACCAACGTCAGGTGTCCCTTAAGTTGAATGAATTCGCCGCGGGCGTTTTTGTATTCTATCAGGTACACAAACACCTCATCGGTCGTGCCGGAACCGTCCCAGCCTTCGGTATCGCTCGCGGTTTGAAACACCTTGGTTCCCCAACGATCGAATACAGTCACGAGGTAATCCGTTTTTTCAACAAACTGAGCTACCGGTAGCCATATTTTATTGAGACCTTTCGGGCAGAAAGCATTCGGCACAAACACATTGACTTCCACATAAGCATCAGCTACATTGGAGCGCGCCGAATCTTTATAACTATAAACATTTCCAGGTCCTTCAACTGCCTCAACGTAATACGAGAATTTTCCCTGATCGCTGCTGAAATTCTCAACGTTATCAACATACATACGGGTGCCATACGGCACGTTATCCACTGCCACCGGATCAAATACACCATTCACCGCGCGGTAGATATTGTACGACTGCACACCTCCAGAAAAACCCGCATAGTCGTCCCACGTAAGCGTATTGTAATAAATATTCTCCTGGTCGTTGCTCACTTTCAGCATCGATGTTTTCACCACATTACTAAAAGCACCGGGATTCCCGCAACTGTCCTGTATCTGGAGTTTATAATAATATACTTCTTCGCGGGTTTTCACATCCTTATCTACAAACAAACTAAGCGTGCCGGTGCCCGATGCCTGGTAATAAATCTGCGAGAACTTAATGCCATCGCGCGACCTGAAAATGGTTGCTCCTTTATAAGCGCGGCTATTGTCGATTACGTAGGTGAGTGCCACCTGTTGATCGGGGTTAACACTTGCCGAGCGGATATAGGCATAAGCCGGTCCTTGCGGTGCGGTAGCCAACAGGCATTTCACGTTGGAGTTTGCCGTAATGGCGTCGCCGGTGTTAAAGACTTTAACGTAATAGCAATAAGTATCGCCCGGGTTTAAGGGTGCATGAGTAAAGGCATTGGCCGATGTCGTGCCAATAACGCTCGCGGCGCCGCCGTTAATGGAACAGTAAACCTGGTAACGCGCAATGCCTTGCGGCAGGTTGCCGTAATTGGCCCATGACAGCTGAGCCTTGCGGGCACAAAAATCGTAATTGAGACCAAGGTAAATGGTTTTATGCCCCGCGTTGGTTAACTGGCTGATGTTCCCGCAGCTATCCATGGCTGCAATCACGTATGTTTCGGAACCCGACGAGGCGTTTGAATTCGTATAGGTAAAGCTGGTCGTGTAGCGCCCGTTGACTGTATCGATCGGTAGATTGGTACTTCCAGATAAGTAAACTACATAACGCGTGGCATCAGCCGATGTCGATGCTTCCCAGCCTAATGTCACGGAGCCATCAGGATTTACTGACACCGAATCGAGAAAAGGCACATTGGGTGGCGTGAGGTCCTGGAACAAGCCACCGTTTATATTCGATACGGATACACAGCCTTGTGCATCGGGCGTTTCCACCTTATAGTTGTAATAGACCTGGCAGATGCTGATGGTATCGATATAATTGAGCTTACTGCCAACATACAAGGTTGTCCAGGCACCGGGCGGCGATTGCCTCGAAAGGGTAAATGTGGATGTACCGCTTGGCAGTATAGGATTGTGAAGCCTGTTCCAGCTAAGCGCCGGTTTCCCTGTGGCGGCATTGCTGATGTTCAGAAAAATGGAACGGATGGTATCTGAAGGGGCGGAACTCACAGAGCCGCCTGCCGATGTGGTTTTGATGTAATAATACTGAGACTGCACCGTACCGTCGGTTGTAGCATGTAAAAAGGTGTTTTGTGCGTAAACGTTGACTACACCTACCAGACTGAATGGTCCGGCGGCTAAGGCCGAATTATAGATCTCGTAGCTTGTAAACTGGCTTGAAGGATCGGCCGGGATCACCCAGGTTAGTGTTACATTTCCCGCTGCATTTACCGATGCACAACGCAGCGAAGGCGGCCCAACCTGTGCCCATGCGTTCATCATGAGCACCAAAAAGGCCATCAGCAATACATATCGTCGTAAAGGGTTCAACAAAAGTCTAAACAGTTGTTTTTCAATTACAAAGAAACGAAAACAAGTGCACTTTCGTATGTTTAAACGTTAAAAAACTTTTAAATAGCCTTAGCGGCTGAGGGAAATAACCGAAAATGCCTTTTTTTTCCATGCTATCCGGCCAAAAACGATAGTTTTGTATCACATTTTTAAACCGAAAACCATGCAACAGGCTTATATCATCAATGGCGTAAGAACACCCATTGGTAACTTCGGCGGATCGCTATCCGTAGTTCGCACCGACGATCTCGCGACATTTGTATTGAAAGAACTGATGAAGAAAAACCCGTCGGTTGACTGGGTACAAGTAACCGATGTGATTATGGGTTGCGCCAACCAGGCCGGGGAAGACAACCGGAACGTTGCACGCATGGCCTCGCTGATGGCCGGACTACCGGTAACCGTTCCCGGGCAAACAGTGAACCGCCTTTGCGCATCGGGCCTGAGCGCCACGATCGATGCAGCCCGCTACATTCAATTGGGCGACGCCGACCTGATGATCGCTTCGGGCATCGAGAACATGACGCGCGGTCCGTGGGTGATGAGCAAAGCAAGCTCGGCTTTCGGGCGCGATCAGCAAATGTACGACAGCAGCTTCGGCTGGCGTTTCGTAAACCCTAAACTGAAAGAACAATACGGCGTAGATGCCATGGGCGAAACAGCAGAGAATGTGGCCGAGATGCACCAGATCAGCCGTAACGACCAGGACGCGTTTGCGCTATGGAGCCAGCAAAAAGCGGCGAAAGCCACAGCTGCCGGGCGTTTCGAAAAAGAGATCGTGCCGGTGGAAATCCCACAAAAAAAGGGCGATCCGATCCTTTTTGCAAAAGACGAATTTGCAAAACCAAACACAACTCTTGAGGGTTTGCAGAAGCTAAAGCCTGCTTTTAAGAAAGAGGGGAGTGTGACCGCGGGCAATGCCGCCGGACTTAACGATGGTGCTGCCGCGCTACTTCTGGCGGGAGAGCAGGCAATCAAAACATACAACCTAAAACCCCTGGCCCGTATTGTAAGCAGCGCTGTTACCGGTATCGAACCCCGCATCATGGGCCTTGGGCCAGTAGAAGCTGCCAAACTTGCCCTGAAAAAAGCGGGACTCTCTTGGAACGACATTGACATCATCGAACTGAACGAGGCTTTTGCCGCTCAGGCACTGGGCTGTACGAGGCTCTGGGGTCTTGCCGACAACGATCCGCGCATCAACCCAAATGGCGGAGCGATCGCACTCGGACATCCGCTCGGCATGACAGGCGCACGCATCATCAATTCGGCAGCTATCGAACTGCATGAACAAAATAAGCGTTATGCACTTGTGACAATGTGTATTGGTGTAGGCCAAGGTTACGCGGCAATCATCGAGAAAGCATAAGCAGCTGGACCATACCGGGCAGTCGGGACGAATGCGTATTCAGGTTACTCTTCCTGATCGTTTTCGCTGTTCAGGTATGCCTGCAACGCGAGGATTTTCATGATGCCGTCTTTCATCAGGCTCATCGCCGTGTCCTGCTTTAACTGTTCCATGGCTGCCAGCAGATCGGCTTTGATGAGTGGCATACCACCTACCGCCAATACGCCGTCAATGCTACTACTTGCCTTGTCGAGATCGTCGATCTGTTCTTCCACTGTGTTAAAGATGGCCAACCCCACTGTTTTGACCTCGGCCTCGCGTGGCATGTAAAGCGTATCCCTGATCTCTTCAATGATGTTCGCTTTATGCTTATCAACCAGCCATTTGAAGGCGTTCCGGAAGGTTTTGAACGCCGGGCCCCGATTTTGTGCGAAGGTCATAGACCAGGTGATACCGAGCTTCGGCAGTTCAAGTTCGAGATTAGCCACCAGCTGCCCGACGATCTGGCTGAGCGAATCGTCGATGTTTGGAACATCGTGTTTACTGCTCATCACCCGATCCAGTTCACGCAGGTATTTCGGGTAATGTTTCGATAACGATTCTTCCGGGATTGCCTCCGGCAACTTAGGAATGCCGTAACGCATCGGATCTTTTTCCTGGATCTCCTCCTGTTTTAGTTTTCCGGCCAGCTCCAGGGTGTGCGGATCGACGTGCAATGCTTCCATGCCCTCTGGATTGAATACCTTTCCGCGTCCGCTGTATGCATAATAGCGGTTAGCGCGCATGTTGCCAATCACCGACATGCTGTTTTCGAGCATCACGACTCGTTGACGGGGTTGCATGACCAGGCTTTCCAACCTGCCGCTCCTGAACCCGATGTGAACAACTTCCTGTGCCGATGCCGCAGCCAACTCGTCAAACGTTTCATCCTGGCTCAAGATGGTATCATGACCTGGCAGTTTCCAGCTTTCCCTCAAATCCAGATAAGGCGTGAGGCCGAGCTCTTCCTCGGAAGTGCCTTTGTCGCCGGCAAAAATGATCCTGCGACCCGACTTATATTGGTTGATGATGGCTGCCATGGTACTGGTATTGGTCCTGTGCCGCATTTCGCGCAGGTGATGCGCTTTCACTTTCGGATCGTCTTCCTCTTCGTCGTATGCCGCGGTCATTTTGGTTCTATTGAACCAGATCACCAGGAACGGCGGCAGGAGGTTGCGCCGTTGCTCTTCTTTTTCGCCGCCGGTAACACTGTGCTTTTCCCAGAATTTTTTGCCTTTATCGAAAATCTCTTTATCGAAAGCCTCGCCACCGCTTAAAACGGGACTCTGACGGCCGCCGACGAGGTAGTTCATCATCGTGGCTTCGTTAAACTCGTCCACCGTATTCAAAACAGCAAAGATCATCAGTTTGCCTTTGGCGTCCTTAAATGTATAGAGCATTTTCAGCAAGGCATTGATCTTGTCATACTGCGCCCTGTTTGCATCTTGCCTATCCCTACTCCACTCTACCAGCAAAGCGGTATTGCCGGTTTCATACACCACGTCGTTCAAAATGGCGTATTGCAGTTTTGTAAAATCTCCACGTTCAGTAGGTACCAAACCATATGTGCTCGAAAACCCCTGAGGTTTTCCGTCCGAAAAATTCTTAGGTGCCTGTACGGTTAATGCTTTCTGGCTGTACTGCATGATTTCGGCATACCGGGTATCTTTGGTTTTCTTGCCTCCGGTACTGAATGCCTTCAATGCCGTAGATGCGGCGGTTTGAAAAAACAAACCTATATCGCCCCAGGAAGGAGTTTGTTTGCGCGTGTTCATTTTTTCTACCGCGCCGTCAATGTCTTCCTCCTCAACCGCCTCCTCCCGCTTTGTTCGTCCGCCTTTTATCGATTTCTGTGTTTGCTGATCCCTTTTTTCAAGATAATCCAGCGCCTGCTCATCGTGGCGATCGAGCGCTTCATCTTCCTGATAATCCTGGGATTCGTGGTAGGTATAATAGTCGTAAAATGCGTCGTCGAGTGTTTCGAGGTTATCGAGGTTGTAAGCACCGTTATCGTCAACCGCAAAATCGTTGAGCCAATCCCAGGCTTGCGTTTTTTCGATATAGCCATACCAATTGGAGTTCTCGATCAGGTATTCGTGGACCTGTTGTAAGGTGTAATTTTCATCACCTTTTGCAAACGTAGCGGCCCGCTGCACTACGCCACCCTGGCTCAGTGCACTGCGATTGGCCGCATGCTGGAGCGTAAGGAGTTGCCGGACCTGCGGGCTGTTATTGGCAATTTCCCTGAGCTGGGTCGAAGGCGGTGGCGATGCCCGGACAAACGGAGACGGAGAAGCCTTGCTCAGACCACCCATTTGGGTAGGCTCTGCCGTCAGCTGCTGATTTTTTGGCTCTGTTGACTTTTCGGCATTGCTATGCATAGATCAGGTTCTTTCGGGAGTGCAAGTAACGGTTTATAAATATAAGAATTCCCTTCAATAAAACAAGTCCCCGATGGCCTATTTTGCTACGACTCGAGGGCGAGCCGCTTGAAACGAAAAAAAGATTACAAAGCCCTTAAGCGCCGCGCTTGTTCCTTGGATGGTAACTCAGAATATTGTCGCGCAAAAATTGCTGATCGAGGTGCGTATAGATTTCGGTAGTGGTAATGCTTTCGTGTCCCAGCATTTCCTGAACGGCGCGCAGATCGGCACCGCCTTCCACGAGGTGTGTGGCAAAGGAATGGCGGAATGTGTGTGGGCTCAGGTGTTTCTTTATTCCTGCCCGTTCTGCCAGGTCTTTGATGATGTAGAACACCATTTGCCGGGTGATGGGCCCGCCGCGCTTACTGAGAAAGATCATGTCTTCGTTATGTTTTCGGATATCGATCTTGCTACGGTGATGCGTTACGTACAGGCTGATGAGCTTCAAAGCCGAGCGCCCGATGGGTACGAGCCGTTGCTTATTACCTTTTCCGATCACACTGATAAATCCTTCCTGCGGATGCAGATCGGTGAGCTTAAGCGACACCAACTCGGACACACGCAGGCCGCAGCTATATAATGTTTCAAGCATGGCCACATTGCGTTCGCCCTCTGGCTTACTGCGGTCTATTTGAGCGAGCATCGCGTCAATCTCTTCTACTGTGAGAAAAACAGGCAATTTGCGGCGAAGTCTCGGCGTTTCCAGGAGTTCGGCTGGGTTGCTTGCGATGTAATTTTCAATGACCAGGAATTTAAAAAAATGCCGGATGCCCGCCACAATGCGAGCCTGGCTGGTTTCCGTGAGGTGAAATTCCGACAACCATTTCAGAAACTCCTGCAAGTGCTTTAGCGTAATGGATGCAGGCTGTAGATCAGGGTAATGCTTTTCTACAAAGGCGCATAACTTAGCAATATCTGCCTCGTAGGAGTGAACAGAGTTCTCCGCGAAAGATTTTTCTACTTTCAGGTAATAAATAAAATCCGCGATATTTGTTTTCCAGAGTTTCAGGCGAATGTCTAACTTTAGGACAGATTAAAACCCATCCCACGTGTTAAAGATAGCAATTATCAACGGTCCTAACCTCAACCTGCTTGGTAGCAGAGAGAAAAACATCTATGGCGACCAGTCGTTCGACGCCTACCTGGCAACGCTGCGTCAACAGTTCCCTGATGTGGCATTGCATTATTACCAGAGCAATGTAGAAGGTGAGCTGATCAACCAACTGCACGATCTGGGGTTTGACTATGACGGCATTGTGCTGAACGCCGGCGCTTATACCCATACGTCGGTGGCTATTGCTGATACGGTGGCCGCGATTTCGACGCCGGTGGTTGAAGTACATATCAGTAATATTTTTGCGCGCGAAGATTTCAGGCATGTTTCCTATTTGGGCAAACACTGCAAGGGCAGCATCAGCGGATTTGGTCTGAAAGGTTATGCTATGGCTATCAGCAGCTTCCTGGAAAAATAAGGGCCGGAAAATGGCAACCAAAAAAAAGAGGGCAATTGCCCTCTTTTTTATGTAATAAGCCTGCAATCCTTACTCTTTAATCATTTTCTTGGTATCAATAACTTTTCCATCCACCACAAGGCTATAGGAATACAGACCGCTGCTCAGATCGCTGGCAAACACGTTAAGGGTTCCTTTGCCTTTCTCCTTAATGTCCACCACCTGGATCACTTTTCCGTTAAGATCGGAAAACAAGATTTGAGCTTTTGTAAAATCGTTGGAAATCGCATAACTCACAACCGTGCTTTCTGCAAATGGATTCGGCACATTCTGATTAAGGATAACCGCATTGCTTCCGGAAAGAGTGACCGACTGAGACGAGCTATTCTTTGTTTCAACTGATGAAGCGCCTGCCATGGCTTTCACGGTTTCTTTCAGTTCATTCAACTGCTTTTGCAGATCACTGATCGTGGCAGTTTGTTCTTTTGCATTCTGAATCAAGATTGGGATAAGCATATCGTAATTCACGCTTTTGTAGCCCAACTCGTCGGTAGCAACTGCTTCCGGTACCACTTTCTCTAATTCCTGTGCAATAAGGCCGTATTGCCTGCCGGTCGAAAATCCCTTGTCCTTGTATTCATCTGCTTTCCAGAAATAAGTTTTGCCGTCGAGTTTACTTAATAATTCTGATGCATTGGCAATGGACTTGATCTCTCTTTTAAAACGCTGATCGGAGGTAGCAAAATAGGCAAGCGCTTTGGAAACACCGTTAATATTGAGTTTTACGGTACCGGATCCGGGAGGCAAGGTGCTGCCGGTGAGTCCACCCGGCCAGGTATAAGCGAAACCGGTATTTGTTCCGATGCCTACCGAAGTGCCGTCGTCGAATATCTGGCTACAGTTCAAATTGCCGCCTGCCACTGTTACCGGAACATAATTCGCTGTAGCGCAGGCATTGGAAATTCCCGCACCCGACACCAGGATCACATCACCACTACCATTCACACTCAGTACTTTATTATTAGCAGCTAAAGGCGTGGCTGTTGCAAGGTCTGTCAAACGCAAGCCACTCACATTGTTCACCTGCCCTTTGTTCACTTCGAGCAAATTGCCTGGCGTGCAGGCAACTACGCCTATTCCCACAAGCCCTTTTTCCTCAGTGCTTCTTCTGAAGACGTAATTGAAATTCCGCATCGGCACTTCCCAGGTGGTGGTCAAAGGATTTTTCATGGTGGATGTGCATGGATTACCAATGCAGCAGCTTGGAGGAGGGCAGCTCACGATAACCGATACCGTTGCTACAGAGGCACAGTTTCCTGTAGCCGTTGTGGCGGTTACGGTGTAAGTGGTATTAACGGTAGGGGCAACGGACAATGGATTTCCACTTAATCCGCTGGGCAGCCAGCTGAAATTCCAGGGGCCGCCTTGTGTCGGCACAATAGGACTGATCGCCACTGTGCTATCGGGTGAGGGGCAATAGGTAAAGCTGTTGTTGCCAAAAACAACCGGGTTGATGGAAATGGAGAAATTGGTTTCGCTTAGTGGCGGGCCTACAGCCGTACCATTTTTCTGAAACTGAACCATGCTGCCAGCATAGCTTTGCGGAGAAATATTATCCCCTGCCGCAAAAGTGATTATTTGAAGCGTTGCACCGGCGTCATAGCCCCTTAATTGACCGGAAACATTAGCCGAAAAAAACCAGTTGTGCTTAGCTACTTTCCAACCCGAGCCGCATAGATTAAACGAAACCCAGGGCCTGCTTGCAAAGCCATCACAGGCATACCCTTGATTACCATAAGCCGAAGGAGTAAGGGTTTGCGTAGGGCAAATAGGATCACAAGTATATGTCTGACAGACATTCATTCCGGTTCCCACCAGAGTCCCTACCTGTGCTTTAACATGATTGATACTGAAGATTGCAAAAAGGAAAAAACAGAGTCCTGCAAACCGCATGCGCATGCTCGATGAGGCTGGTTTGCCGTGGCTGGTGCCTCGTGTTCTGGTAAGTGCAGGCCACACATGGCCGCCTGATTTTAGATCATCTGAAATAAGTTGTGTTTTCATAAGAGATAGTATTAGTTGGTTTAAGGCAAAATTATTCCCTTGCCAGATGCACCATACTACCGCTTACGCCGTTTTTGTCACACAGCTTCTCAGATCAGACACAATTTCGAAAGCACTTCTGCTTTTTTACGGCGCGACACTTCAAAACTACGACCGCCGGGCATTTCAAGAATGCAGACTTCGCCTTTACTATAGCTGACAATAAAATTTGTATTAATGATTACGCCCCGGCTGATCCTCACAAAGCCTTTCTGAAAATCCAGGAGGCGTTCAAATAATTTAATGCCTTTTGTAGAAAAAAAACGACCGTCATGCACGGTTCTTATTTCTACATTATCGTCTGTTGAAGCAATCGATATGACATCCGAAATATTGACAAGCACCACATTATTTCCATGATGAACACTGATCTTCGTGATGAGATCATCTTTTTCTTCAACGGTTTGAATGAAATGAAAAATAGCGTCATCAGCTTCATTACTACGAATTTTACGAATAGCTTTTGATACTGCAGCGGTCAACTTCGTAAAGTCTATTGGCTTCAAAATATACGCCAGTGCATTAAAATCGAAAGCCGTTATGGCATACTCGTTGAATGCAGAAACGAAAATAACTTCGAAGCTAATCGCGTCAAACATTCTCAGCAGATCGAAACCGCTTTTACCACGCATTTTAATATCCAGAAACAGAAGCTGCGGCTTTTCACGTGAAATAAATTCGTAGGCTGACGAGGCACTGTCTGCTTCGCCCGTTACTTCTATTTCGGCGCAATGCTTTGCTAGCAGGCGCCTGAGAATTTTCCGGTTGTGCGCTTCATCGTCGATGATCAGGGCTGTAATCGGTTCCATTCGTTTTGAGTATGTATGATAATAACTACTTTTGTACCGGCCGGTTTATCGAATTCGTCACGCATATCGATGATGTGGAGTTCATGATTCCGCGTTTTCGATAAGCGGTTCAGGGTTTCTATTTTATCCATGACCAGCCTGGTGCCTTTGGACGTACCGTCCAACCTACCCTCTTCTGTTCTGCCTACACCATTATCTTCAATTTCAATATGAACGCTGCCAGATTTATTCACAACGTTCACGGTTAACCTGGCTGCCCGTCTTTTGTTTAGCGGAAGTAATCCGTGCCATATCGCATTTTCGACAAAGGGCTGACAAATCAATGCAGGAATCGGCTGTTCAGTATCTATACTGTCATCAACATGAATGTCAAAGAAAAACTCATCTTTAAAACGGAGCTGTTCCAACTCCACATTTAATTTCACGATCTCCAATTCATCAGCCAAACTAATGTAATTACGATCGGAGTAGTTAAGAACTTGCCTTAGAAAAAAACTGAACCGCGCAATATACTGCACTGCCTTATCCACATCGTCAAATATCAGTTCCTGAATTGCCGCGAGACAGTTTGAGATAAAATGCGGATTTATCTGAGCTTTAACGACTTTAAGTTCGAGCTCAGATATTTTATTGATTAATTCAAATTGCTCTTTCTGCTTTTTGAGATTATAGCGGTTCCGGATCACCAACAGCACGATCACCACAACCAACACCAGGATAATACTTACGTACATCAGGATCTCATACAGAAGATTCTTCGTTTTGTTTGGATTAGGTGCCTTATATAAATCAAGAATCTCCTGCTGTGAGAGTACCCGGTGGAAAAAACGGATATCATCAACCGAGCCTCTCATGTAACGCTCATTTTTTTTATTGGCAGAGTGACCTACAATCACGGAGTCGAGTGGATTGAAGACAGTCACGAAATTTTTTTTCGAATGCAGTTGCAAATCGCCATCCACGTAAAAAGCGATGTGATGATCGTCGTAAGTGAATACCAAATGATACCAGCGGTTGAACTCTACTTTGCCGATGGAGCTGGCCCCGGCTTGTTCAGTAGAATCCTTAGAAGCAAATACCATGAAACGCTCACTGGTATGATCGTAGAATAAATCGTAGGAATCGTAGAAATCGTCGCTGGAAGAATTTTTGGTTACAATGATCGGGTTGGACTCATAGCCTTTGCCAGCCAAAACTTCTTTGCCGTGATTCACCCATAACGATACGGTTCCGCAACGGGGCTTTAGCAAGGGCGACGTTCCGAGATTCAGGTAGCTGTTGAGATGCCCATGAATATAAACGGCACAACGTTCGTTTCCAAACCGGTCGTTTGTTAGTGAAATACCAACGCCGACCGGTGTTATTTTTCCGTCCTTCTCTGCAATACGGTGGTCATCGAAATCAAATGTAGCGGTAAGTGACGTATCTTCCTGGGCATTTACGGCCAGAGTAAACAACATGCCGAGAAACATGAACTGCGTTTTACAGAGCTGGATGAGATTTTTAGAGGCTATGCATATGCATAAAAGTACCTGCATACAATCGGCTTTAGGAGCATTGAAATTTAAGTGTAAATCCAATACCCCGCAACTATTTTTTGCAGGTTATCAGGAAGGCTTGATCTCTTCAATCACCAGCTGAATGGATGTTGTGCCCCTGAACTCGTTTTCCTTGATCTTATACACGATGTCCACCGGAATGTTTCGTTTGAAAAAATGGATATAGTCTGCTTTATTAAAAGCGATCGCATCTATTTTGGTGAGCCGCGTGCCGGGCTGATACAACTCCAGTTTCAGGTGATTATTTCCCACTACTTTCGCAAAGCCTGTGTCCATTACCCCTTTACTCACAAAAACGGGTGTCATGTTGTGCGGGCCATGAGGTCCGAATTGATTCAGGATCCGCACCAGCTTGTCATTAATGTCGTCAAGCGCGATCTCAGCATCAATCTCCACCATCGGCACCAGCATGTGATCCTGTATTGTTGCGGCCACCTCGCGCTCAAAGGCTTCGCGAAACGCCGGTACATTTTCTTTGCGCAACGACAGGCCTGCGGCAAACTTATGACCGCCAAACTGTTCGAGCAAATGGCTGCATTTTTCGATGGCAGCATACACGTCGAAATCTTTAACGCTCCGCGCCGAACCCGACACCATGCCGTTGGATTCGGTGAGGATGATGGTAGGCTTGTAATATTTTTCGATCACGCGTGATGCCACAATGCCAACAATGCCCTTGTGCCACGACGGGTTAAAAAGCACCGTCGATCGACGGTAAGGTGTGATCACATCGTTTTCCATGATCAGCAATGCTTCGTCGGTCGTACCAAGGTCCAGATCACGGCGCTGCAGGTTGGTAACATTGAGTTTTTCCGAGAACTGCACGGCTTCAGCCTCCGACGATATCAGCAACTCCACGGCTTTCGAACCGTGTTCGATGCGTCCTGCTGCATTGATGCGTGGCCCAACCGTAAACACAAGAGCCGAAATGTCGAGTTCCTTGTCGCTTTTACTCAGTGCAATGAGCGATTTAAGCCCGGCAGAAGGCGAAGCATTCAGTTGCTTAAGCCCGAAATAAGCCAGGACGCGGTTTTCGCCGGTAATCGGCACAATATCGGAGGCAATACTGGTGACGACGAGATCGAGGTATGAAAATACATCTTCCTCACTGATTCCGCGTTGCCGGCAAAACGCCTGTGTTAGTTTAAATCCGATACCACAGCCAGCCAGCTCTTTATAAGGATAAGGGCAATCGTGCTGTTTAGGATCGAGTACAGCCACAGCGTCTGGTATTTCCTCGCCCGGCAAGTGGTGGTCGCAAATGATGAAGTCGATATGGCGCTCGTTGGCGTAAGCGATTTTATCATTGGCCTTGATGCCACAATCCAATGCAATTACCAGCGAGTAGCCATTTTCTACCGCATAATCTATGCTTTGCGTAGAAATACCGTAGCCCTCATTGTAGCGGTCGGGAATGTAATACCGAATCTGAGGAATGTATTTCCTGAAAAAGCTGTAAACCAACGCAACCGAGGTGGTACCATCCACGTCGTAATCGCCGAAAATAAGTACTTTTTCATCGGCGGCGATGGCTTGTTCAATGCGGTCCACAGCCGTTTTCATACCTTTCATTAAAAAAGGATCATGGAGCATATCGAGCGAAGGTCTGAAAAACGTGCGGGCTTCTTCGAACGTGTGGATGCCACGCAATACCAGCAGCCTGGCAATTACATCTTCTACACCCAAAGCATCCTTCAGGGAGGCAACGGTCTCTTCGTCCGCTACCTGGTGTATGTTCCACTTCTTCTCCACAATGCGTGCTATAAGGTGTGCGCTATGCTGCCGGGTGCAGCTGGGCGCCTGCGCGATCGTGCTTTATTAACGCACGATCCGTAAAGAACGGTACTCAGGCAATATTATGGTACACGGACATGATGTCGTCGTCGTCTTCCATTTTATCGATCATTTTTTTGAACTCCTCTTCCTGCTCTTCGGTCAGTTCTTTGGTGGTAGTTGGAATAAAGGTTTTAATCGTTTCCTTAACCGTATATTTTTTTTCTTCGAGACCATTTTGCATGGAACCGAAATCCGTAAAGGCTACCTGTACGATGAGCTCGTTATTTTCTTTATCCCAGGTAAGCTCTTCGGCTCCGTAGTCAATAAGGTCAAGCTCTACATCATCCGGATTAAGATCTGTAGCATCCACTTTAAAAAGACCTTTCCGCTCAAACATAAAACTTACTGAGCCGGTGGTTCCCAACGAGCCATTGGCACGACTGAAATATACGCGCAGGTTGGCTACTGTGCGAGTCGGGTTATCGGTGGCACATTCCACAAGCACCGGCACACCAAACGGACCGTAACCTTCGTAGATGATCTCATCGAAATTCGACGAATCTTTTTCAGAAGCACGTTTAATGGCGCTTTCCACGTTGGCTTTCGGCATGTTCACCGCTTTGGCATTGGCTATACAGGCCCGCAGCTTGGGATTGAGATCAGGGTGTGGCCCACCTTGCTTCACCGCCATCACGATCTCTCTTCCGATCTTCGTAAATTGCTTTGCCATTTTGGCATAGCGTTTAAACATGGTGGCTTTCCGGGTTTCAAAAATACGTCCCATAATTCAGGTGATAAATGTGTTAATTCGGTTCTAAATTTCGACAAATTTAATTCAAATTCGCCATCCCTTCACTACTTTTACTATTATTTATACACCAAACATGGCCGCTTTACAAACATTATCAGAAGTGTTCCAGGTACACATTAAATTGCCTGAGATTTTCAGCACCCGCTTTGCCGCACTTATTCCCCTGCAATACGAAAAAGTAAATGAGCTACTCGAAAAACGCGTCATTTTAAATTATGCGCTCGATATGAGCCGTGTGAATCTCTGGGTAACGATACAGGCCAAAAATCAGGTGGAAGTAATGGATATTCTGGCGTCTTTTCCCATCATCAAACATGTGCAAGTCGAAATCTTCGAGTTGGCTTTTTTCGATTCGGCGCCGGTTGGCCTGCCCGAACTGATCATGAATTAGATCCCCAAAACATGTTGTTCAAACATAGGCAGCTTCTGGCGGCCCGTTAACAACATGGTTTCGACCAGCAAGCACAACATTATAACAGGCCCTTGAAAGCCTGTTTTTTTTATTCTGAAATTGGAGTAAGAGGTTTACAACGCTTTCAGATCGAAACTTTTTTCGAGCCGGATGCCACGCTCTGTCTGATGGACAGTGCAGCATTCGATTGCCGGATCATGTTCAAAAAACAATGTCCATTGGTTGTTAGCTGCTTCTTTGAGAATGTATTCTTTTTCGCTAAGCGTGTTCAGCGGGCGCACATCGTAGCCCATCACATAGGGCAAAGGTAAATGTCCGGCAGAAGGGATAAGGTCTGCCATAAATACCACTTTACTTCCTTTGTAGTCCAACACTGGCAGCATCATGGCTTCCGTATGGCCGTTGGCTTCATACATGCTGAATCCGGGAAGGAATTCCAATGCAGGATCCACGAAGCTCAGTTGCCCGCTCTCTTTGATCGGCAAAATATTTTCTTTCAGAAAACTGGCTTTTTCGCGTGGGTTCGGATTTACTGCCCACTCCCAGTGCTTTTCGTTGCACCAATACCTTGCATTTTTAAATGCAGGCTGCATTTTGGTACGATCGCTATTGTACTCAATGCTCCCGCCGCAGTGATCGAAATGCAGATGGGTTAAAAACACGTCGGTAATGTCGTCGCGGTGAAAACCATGAGCGGCAAGCGATTTATCGAGCGTATCGGTACCATGCAGGTAATAATAGCCGAAGAATTTATCATCTTGCTTATTACCCATACCGTTATCAATCAGCACCAGTCGATTTCCTTCTTTCACGAGCAGGCAGCGCATAGCCCAACTGCACATGTTATTTTCGTCGGCCGGGTTGCTGCGTTGCCAGATGGATTTAGGCACTACGCCAAACATGGCGCCGCCGTCGAGTTTAAAATGACCGGTGTTGATGGTGTATAATTCCATGGTAATTTGATTAAAAAAACTAAATATAGAAAAAAATAAGGATGTGCCAAACCCAAGGCTTTTCTAACCCTGCCTTCCTGGCAAAAAGAACACAGCAGCTACAGGCTTATCAAGCCATTGCGGATGGCATAACGCACCAGCATAACAGATGAATTGACACCGGCTTTTTTGTAAATGTTTTGCTTGTGGAAATCGATAGTAGATGACGTAACGCCTAACTTCTCGGCAATATCCCTGTGGGTGAAACCGTCGCATATCAACCGGAGAATTTCCACCTCGCGGTGTGAAAGCGAGAGTTGCAGTGAAATTTTACTGAATTTCTGTTCCAGCAGTTCCGGTTTAGACCGCAAATACGGCAGATTAGGCCTGAAAAAGTAGCCATCGTGGTACACAGCCTTTACAGCATCCACCAAGGTGTCGAAACTACACTCTTTGGGCAAGCAGGCATGCAAACTATTGTCGAATGCATTGGCGGCATGGTAGGGCGAATAATACATTGACAGCAGAATAACCTTGATACCGGGATGGGTTTTACCAAGCTCGCGGGCAAGTTCGCTGCCATTCATCTTAGGCATGTCGAGATCAGTAATTACCACATCCGGCGGATTTTGTTTTACCAGCTCCAACATTTCGGCGCCATCGCCTGCCTGTGCTGTTACTGTAAACTCCTCCACCCCATCGAGCATGTGGCATAAGGCATGCCGGAGCACCTGGTGATCGTCGGCAACCATTATCGTGATGGATGGATTCATGGTGGATGTTCGCCCAAATTTAATAAAAATGATATTTATTAAATTACCGACAACAGGAAACTGCCTATGTATTCACCTAGTAATTTTCGGACAACCGCAGCACAACTTCCTCAGAAAACTATTTGAAATTGCGTCCGCCGTAAAATGTTCCATATTGAAAAGAGGGGCCGTCGTTGGAACGCAACAATGGCTTTTCGTCCTCTGCCGGCAAGACACCCTCTGCATCATCGTCGGCCACCGGACGGTTGAGCGGGCCCAATAAGCCAGTAAGGTCATAACAACACCTTACAACCACATGGATCACTTCTTTTTCTTTTTGAACGTGGCCTTCTACCATGAGCAGGCGGCTATGTACAATTTCGCGCCGGTAAGTGGCAAAGAGCTTTTGAAAAACCACGAGGTTGGCCGCTCCTGTTTCGTCTTCGATGGTCACAAAGCAAATTCCACTGGCAGTGCCGGGCCGCTGTCTTACCAAAACCAAACCGGCCACACGCACCGTCTCGCCGTCTGCTTTGGCGGCCAGCTCTGCATGTGTTGTTACGTCGAGTCCCGCCAATTTCTGACGCACAAAACTAAGCGGATGGGCTTTCAGTGAAAAACTTGTGGATCGGTAATCTTCGATCACATGCCTTGCCAGCGGCATATCGGGCAATTGAATGCCTTGCTCCTGGGCGGTATCGGGTAATTGCCCGGCAAACAAACCGGTGGCATGATCGCCAAGCGCCGAAATTTCCCAAAGCGCCCGGCGGCGATCAAGGTTCATGGATCGGTAAGCATCGGCATCAGCCAGTTTTTCAAGGGCTGTAAGCGATACGCCGGCATCCACCAAGGCTGCTAAGGTACAAAAGCCCCGGCCGCCAGGCTGGCAATCGCGTGCCGCTACAAGAAGCTGCACGTCTTCTTCTCGCAAGCCCTTTACCTGCCTGAAACCCAATCGCAGCGCGCAGTAAGGCCCTTCCTTTTCTTCGAGCGTGTAATCCCAGAATGAGTGATTGATATCCACAGGCCTCACATGCACACCATGCCTCCTGGCATCGCCTACAAGTTGCGCGGGCTGGTAAAACCCCATAGGCTGGCTATTGAGCAATGCTGCCGCAAATACATCGGGATATACACATTTGAGATACGACGATACATATACCAACAAAGCGAAGCTCACTGCATGGCTTTCCGGGAACCCATAACTGCCGAACCCTTCCAACTGCTTGAACACGCGCAGCGCAAAGTCTTTTTCGTAACCGTTGCGAAGCATGCCCGACACCAGTTTCTCCTCAAAATCTTTCACCATGCCTTTGGCTTTAAACGTTGCCATGCTGCGCCGGAGACCGTCGGCCTCGGCTGGCGTAAAGCCCGCCGCGACAATGGCAATTTCCATGGCTTGCTCCTGAAACAGCGGCACACCTTTGGTACGGTCAAGGATGTGCTTTAACTCTTCTTTAGGGTATGTTACCGCTTCCTCGCCATTACGGCGCTTCAAATAGGGGTGTACCATGTTGCCTTGTATCGGCCCGGGCCTTACAATCGCCACTTCAATCACCAGATCGTAAAACTCCTTTGGCCGCAGGCGGGGCAACATACTCATCTGCGCACGGCTCTCGATCTGGAAAACGCCTATGGTATCGGCTTTGCTGATCATATCGTACACGTCTTTGCGACCGGATGGGATATTTGCCAGCGTGTAGTCTTTGTCATAGTGCTTCTTGGCAAGATCGAACGCTTTGCGAATGCAGGTAAGCATACCAAGGGCCAGTACATCCACTTTCAGGAAGCCAAGCGATTCGATGTCGTCTTTATTCCATTCGATGTTGGTCCGGTCTTTCATGCGTGCCGGTATGATGGGACACAGATCAGATAACTTTCCCTGCGTGATGATGAAGCCGCCCGTATGCTGGCCAAGCTGCCGTGGAAAGCCGATGTATTGCCTGGTAAGCTGCATTATTTTTTGCAGGTGCGCATCGCCGGCATCAAAACCCGAGGCCGTTACCCCTTTTCCTTCAAACCACTCGTCGGTAAATTCCCACCCGGAGGCAGCCAGCTTATTGACCGCATCCGCCGACAGCCCCATGGCTTTGGCCACATCCCGCACGGCGCCTTTGTAATGTAACTCAGTGACGGTTGCCACAATGGCTGCACGGTCGCGGCCATATTTGTTGTAAATGTATTGCATGACCTCTTCACGGCGCTCATGTTCAAAATCAACGTCAATATCGGGCGGCTCGTCTCGGGCATCGGACATAAAGCGGCTGAAAAGCAAATTAAACTGCGAAGGATCGACAGACGTCACGCCCAGGCAATAACAAACCGTTGAGTTAGCCGCAGAGCCGCGGCCCTGGCACAAAATATCTTCCTGGCGGGCAAAACGCACAAAATCATGCACGGTGAGAAAATAAGAGGCATAATTTTTCCGGCCGATGAAATCGAGTTCATATTGTATGGTATGCCGGATTTTTTCAGGAATGCCTTTCGGGAAACGTTCTTCCGCGCCTTTCCAGGTAAGGTATTCGAGTTCCTGCTGTGGGGTACGCCCGCCGGTGGTGAGTTCCTGCGGGTATTCGTATTTCAGCTCACTAAGACAGAAACGGCAGGCTTGTGCAATTTGCTGTGTGTTGGCAATGGCCTGCGGGTATTGTCCGAACAGGCGGCACATTTCCCGGGCAGGTTTCAGGTAACGCTCTGCATTCTGATACAGGCGGAATCCAGCTGTGTAAATAGTACATTTTTCGCGCACGCAGGTAATCACATCCTGCAACTCGCGCCGCTCCGGCGCATGGTAGTGCACATCATTAAGCGCTACCAGCGGCACAACATACTGCTCTGAAAGTTTTGCTAACCGGTGCAGTTTTTTTCCGTCATGGGCCTGGTAAGAACGCGTGGCGCCCAGGTAAAGCGCATTTCCCAGCTTTTCACGGTATTCCCGAAGGTTGTCAATGTAAGCCTCCTCTACTTCAAACGTTGTTGTCAACGACTGTGGTGGCAACATAATAAACAGGATACCTTCGGCATGACGGTACACATCGGCTTTATACAGATGGCAAAGGCCTTTTCCGGCCCGCAGGTTCCCTTCTGAAAGCATGGCCGATAAGCGTGCATAAGCCTCTTTGTTGGTAGGATAAGCCAACAGACTGTGGCCATCGAGCAGATCGAGCCGGCAGGCCGGGATGATGCGCAAGCCGGTTCCTTTGGCAGCAGTGTAGGCCCTTACAATACCGGCAAGTGTGTTATGGTCACTGATCGCTATTTCGGTATAGCCCAATGCCAAAGCCCTTTCTACGATCTCCGACGGATGAGAACCACCACGCAGGAAACTAAAATTACTCGTCACCTGTAATTCTGTATAATGCATTGCCGGAGAAGTAGTGTCCATGTCGGTTGTGGTATTTATGTAGCAACGCTTTGGCGTCTTTCTACTTTGTTTTACGTTTCTCTTTCACGCAAAAAAACCATGCAAAAACCACTTGGGATCGCCTTGCTGGTAATCGCCAAGGCGGAAAAGCCAGTAACGTGCGCCTTGTTCGTTTTCTACACAATAATAATCGCGGTATAAGCCTTCCTGCAACCACCACTCCTGTTCAATACGTTCGGGCCCATCGGCTTTTTGTACCCGGTGGGTAGTCCCTTTGTAAATAAACAGCAGTGGCGGGTAATCGGGCATGGGTACCGACACGCTGATGCGTTCTGGCTCGGGAAGCAGGTGCAATGGGCGCGGTAAATCACTCCGCCAGGTACCTTGTGGTTTTTCGGCCAATGAAACGGCTGGCCTGAACGAGCGTTCGGGCCAATGATGTGCTTCAGGCAAAAAGCGCTGAATGGCTTTGGCACCTACCCGCCCGGCAATACGATCCAGAAGTTCAGCTACGGCGGCCTCGCTGCCTCCGCTGATGGTCCATAAGGCATCCTGGGTATTTTCAAGGTCTTCTACCACACCGGCTTCCAGCAGAAACAACTCAATGCCTAAACCCGGCTCAATTTCCGGAATGCGGCCTTCAAACAATTTAAACAAATGAGTGGTATTGCGCGAAGGCCTGCCTGTGGTAATAGCGATACTTGTCAAATGTCCATCGACACGGTAACAACTCAGCTGGCAATGCCGCAAGCCTTTGCTTTCCCGCTGCAAGCGCAGGCATAAGTCGCCAAGCAGGCTCCTGATGGCAATGGCTATTCCTGCCGGCGTAGCAATGGGTTCGGCAGCTGGTAACTGTTCGCGGTAAGGCACGGCAGGTTTTACCGGCTCCAGGATCTCCATTTCCTCTCCCAGCGCCAATGCCAGTTGATGAAGCAGCTCCACGCCAAAGCGCCGGCGAAGGGCTGTGGCAGGCATATCCATAAAACTACCGATGGTATGAAGGCCTAGCTTTGCCAGCCGCTCAAGGGTTTCGGAACCGAGCCGTAGTGCGGCGGGTGGCAAGTGCCGGAGCACTTCTCTTTCGCTTCCCGGGGCAACTACCGCAGCCTGCGAGCCATAGCGAGCCATAGCCCAGGCTGCGCCTATGGTATAGGCCATTGCCAGGCGTAAACGATAACCCAGGCGCGCAAACTGGCTTCGTATAGCATGCAGGTAATTTTCAGGACCGCCCCACAAATGCGTGCATCCAGCGGCATCAAAGATGAGGCCATCAGCGCCGTCGATTGCTACTGTTGGCGTAAAACGGATGCACCACTCGGCCATGGCCGCCAGGGCTTTGGCTGTTTCGCCTGGTTTATCGTCAAAAGCCATCAGCCCTGGCAACAGGGTATGCCCATCGGCCAAGGTCATACCCGGTCGAATTCCCTTTGCGCCTGCTTCCGGCCCAACGGCAGATATGATCTTCCGCCCTTGTTGCGCCACCACGAGCACATAAGGCGTTTCTTTGATTTCCGGCTGCCGGCGCAACAGGCGTTCGGCGGCTAACTGCGGGAACCATATCGCTACTTTACACGGCTCTATGCTCATGCCGTTTGAAGATTAATGGTATTTGGAACAGCTCCCAGTTCTTGACCAGTGTATTGCAAGCCCCGTGGCGACCACTGCACCTGCCAGCTACCGGTTTTCCCACTACGGGCTTTGAGCAGCTGCACCTGCCAATGGGCGAATCCAGGCCCCGGCAGTCCGTCGGCACTTCTGCTGGCTAAAGGTGCTATTTTCCAGCGTGTAGCACAGGCTACTGCATTTTGGCTGCGCGGGCGAAACCGGTGCACGAAAGCAGTTACACGGCTGCGCTCTACTGCCAGCTGGAGGCGACGCGAATCGCTAAAACTGAGTTCGGTTAACTCTCCCACGACCGCGGTAAGCGCAGGGCATTTCAGGGCTTCTTCCAGAACCCAGAGCGTATCTTTCGGACGGGCAGTATCAATGAACAGCAGGCGATCAGGCGCAAATCCGTAGGCGCCGATGGCCGGCGGGAACACACTACGCCTGGGCTGGGTACTTACCCAAAGGCTGTATTGCTGCTCCGGCATCATCCGTCCCAGGAGTACCGACAGGAACGCACTGGTACTGGCCGCTTCTTCCGACGAAGTGCTAATGAACTCATGCACCACGGCGCGCGGAAAGACCTGCCCGGGAAAACTGTCTTCGATAAGTCCAAGTCCCAAAGCCCCTGGCTGTTCATCGCTGGTTCGCAGGCAACCCTGCATGGCGAAAATGCTGTTTTGCAGGTCTTCGATAAGGGCAGCAGATTTAGACATGGGTTCAAGGTTTCTGAGTGCATCAAAGATATACACTAATTGTAGCAACATTTAGCTACATTTTATAGCATTAACATTTGATTTGATGCTTTCCAAAGACGACTCAAACGCTTTAAAACTGAAACTCACCTGTTTATAGCAATGAGGAGGCACTAACAAACCGACTCATCCGTTTAGGCAGAGTCTGTTTCATGCCGCGAAGAATCTGTCGTGTAACCAAAGTTGTTGTCAAAACAAGGTGTCTTGCTCCGGATTCCGTATCCGAGGGGCTTTCACGGTAATACCTGTACTCCGTTCCAGGCTTTTGATGAAATAGTTCACCAGCTCGGGCAGCAATACATGTGTGGGTGTGTGTACAAAAAAATAGAGTTCTTCCAAACCATTATCGATCCATGTTTTCAGACGCTCTGTCCAGGCATCCATGCGCAGAAAATCTGAAGGATGTAAGTCGTTGGCAATAAAACGGATCATAGCTGTTTTGGTGGTCAGCCGTCCATGAAGCACATCGCGCCGCCCGGCCACATCCGTCATCAGGAACGTAATGCGGTTTTGGTAAAAGTAATTGCAGACCTGTTTCATCACCGCTTCGTTGCTAAACCAGTTGGCACTTCGTAACTCCACTGCAAAATGACTCACCGCGGATTGATCGAGAAAGTCGAGCAAATCGTTGAGTTTCGACGCATCATAAGAATCCGGCAATTGAAAAAATGGCATACCCAGTTTTTCGTGAAAATGCCTGTACAAAGCGAGCAACGATTTAAAATCTTCCACATTATACATCAGCAAGGGTGTGTGGCTGATGCTTTGGTTTACCTTGGGGCAAAACACGAAATTGCTTTCTGTTACATCCAACCAATGAGCAATGGTATCCACGTCGAGCTGCTTGTAATGCGAAACGTTCAATTCGATGCAGTTGAATTGTTTCGAGTAGTACTTGAGAAAATCTTTGCGTTTGGTTTTAGGTGGAAAGATCTTCCCTACAAACCCTTCTTCGGCCCAGATCGGGCAACCTACATATACTTTGCAATGACCGGCTTTTTGCTGCCCGAGTACTTTCAACGTACCGGCATGCTCTGCGGGCATGGCAAAATCTACATGGTCAACACTCTCTAATTTTCCGAATTCCATAAATAGGCCGCTACAGGATTCTGTTTGTCCCGACAATGATACAACGAAAAGTGGAAGTTTTACGCTACAAAAAATAGCATTTCACAGATCGCTGCGGGCTGATGAAAGGTAATCTACAAAAGTTCCCTGAAATCACTAATGATCTCGCTACGCTGCGCCTGTAAACGATTCCATACGTCGGCTTGATGTTTCTTTAGTTGTAAGGCACGGTAAATACCACGCGTTTTTTTGCGGAATGGCGACAGATGCAGGCATATCCAGGAGGTAAAGATCGTAACTGCCAGCACGAGCAAGGCCCACCAGTAGTTGGGCGCCAGGGCTTTGGCAATAAAGAACTGAAACAAAGTCCATAACAGGAAGAGCATAGCGCCGATCCCCATATTGAAAGAGGCCTTGAATTCGATTACCCGCACTTTTTTTTGTGTGATCAGCCCGGTGAGCCAATACGGCACATAACTGCCTGCAAGTCCGCGCAGGTATATCGGGAAACTCAGTGCCAACACTACCATTCTCAGCAGCCAAGCGCCGTATGTTACCGAGCCCTGCTTTGCAGGATTTACCAACCAGTCTCTCAGGCCGTATTTCTTTAACATGCCGATGTAAGCACTTGTTTTTTCGGCCAGTGCAGCTACTTTCTCCGGCTGGTCTTTTTCGGCGCGATTGATGACTTCCACTACTTTTGTAGAGAACAGGAATGCATGCTCCGGGTCGCGAAAACTCAGGTTTTCCTGTTGATAATAGTCGTAGCGATAAACTTCCTCAACGTGAGCGATCACCGCTTCCGTGTGTTTATGATCGATGTGAACGATCAGTTCTTTCATCCTCGGCGCCAGGTCGGCCAGGAACTGGTTCATGGTTTTGGCCGGCGCCACACGGTATGCGTCCATGTAGTCGCTTACTTTCATCGGGGCGCCAATGTTGCAAAAGATCGTTCCCCTGAACTGTGAAGGATTGGTATAGTTGATGCCAACGGGCACTACCGTCAGGTTTTCGAGGTTGTACTCATCCATGGCTCCAAACACCATGCGTGGCACGCCCTTTTTGAGGGGGCGTAAACGGCGTTCCTGAATACAAAGGCCTTCGGCAAAAATGATGATCTTTTGATTGCGCTTAAGCAACAGGTTCACACGATCGTATGTCTCATCGTTTTTTTTCAGACCTTCGCGGCCGCCGTCCTGTATCCTGAAAATAGGAATGATCCCAAGGCTTTCGAGCAGCCTGCTCACGATACCGGGTTTAAATGCATCACCACGTGCCAGGTAAAGCACGCGTGGCGGATACACCAGGGTGGTAAAAGCGATGGGATCCATGAACGCGTTCGGGTGGTTCATGGCGATGATCACCGGGCCTTTTACATTGAGGTAGTGCCTGTTCTTGATCTTCGCATGTTTAAAGAACACGTCGATCACGAAACACATGTAATATTTAAAAATGTGCCAGAGCATAATTTCAGGTGTCCAAAATACTAAAAAAAGACCATAAAAAAACAGGTTTTTACGGGCTGCTCACCGCGTAAAAACCTGTCATCATAAACATAGATCCCTTATCAGCCGATTGGCGGCGGTGGAGGCACTGCATTAAAAAGCGCCTGTAAATCCGCTTGCGTGTCGGCAGCCAACCAGCCACTCATGCCTTGTTTCCACACCAGGCTTTGTTTAGTAAGCTGGCCTTGTGCCGCCATGCCCTGGAGTTGCTGCATATTGAACGGCCCGGTTTGCGCACCATTTACCGCAATGTAATATTGTACGATCGGTGGCGGAGGCGGCGTATTCATTCCTGTATTACCATTGAACTGTGTATTCTGAAAAGCATTGCCCATCTGGCCCATCATGCCCATTCCCATACCGGCACCAAGGCCTGCACCCATCATGCCGCCAGCAGGATTGTTGGCCGCGTCCTGCATCGCGTTAGCGGCCTGAAACTGTGTGTAAGCGCCCAGGTTGCCAATGATGCCCATGCTACTACGTTTATCCAATGCAGCTTCCACTTCCGGCGGAAGCGATACATTCTCGATCAGGAATTTGGTAAGGTTAAGCCCCATTTCATTGAATTCGGGCTTGATCTTATCGGTAATAAATTTCGATACTTCGTCGTAATTCGATGCCAGGTCGAGTACCGGTATTTTGCTTTCTGCCACCGCATCCATGCCACGCGATACGGCAATGTTGCGCAGCTGCTCGTTGATTTCCTCTACCGTAAACTCACTGTCGGTGCCGGCAATTTCTTTGAGAAACAAGGCTGCATCGCTTACGCGGAAGGCATAAGAGCCAAACGCCCGCAGACGCACCGGCCCAAACTCCGCGTCGCGCAACATGATCGGATTTTTAGTCCCCCATTTCTGGTTAGTGAACTGACGTGTGCTTACAAAAAAGACATCGGCTTTGAATGGGCTGTTGAAGCCAAACTTCCAGCCCTTGAGGGTAGAAAGGATCGGCATATTTTGTGTACTGAGTGTGTACATGCCCGGCTGGAAGACATCGGCAATCTTCCCTTCGTTCATGAATACGGCTACCTGGCTTTCGCGCACAGTGAGCTGCGCTCCCATTTTGATCTCGTTCTGGTAACGTGGAAATTTATAAATGATCGTATCGTTGCTACTGTCTGTCCAGTCGATGATATCGATGAACTCATTCCTGATTTTGTCCCATAATCCCATGGTATTCTGTTTTTTTAGTTTACACTAATGTAAGTAATTTTTTAGAATGCGATTTACGAAAAAAACAAAAAATAATCCTAAGATCATCTGATTTGAAAATGGAGTATTAATAGTGCGATGCCTCATAAAATTCCCAAGTCGTCCGGGTGGATGCTTTGCTAACAAATTCCAACGGTGTCGCCGAATCTTCTATCTTTGCAACGGTGCAGAAAAGCAAACACATCCTTGTTATCGGCGGCGGCGCTTCAGGTTTTTTCGCTGCCATCAACGCAGCGCATAATTTTCCGGAGGCCAAGGTCACGATCCTCGAAAAAAGCGGAAAATTGCTATCGAAAGTACGCGTGTCGGGCGGCGGGCGTTGCAACGTTACCCATCACTGTTTTGAAACCAGTGATCTGGTGAAGCACTACCCGCGCGGCGAAAAGGAGTTGCGCCAGGTATTTGCACAGTTTTCGGTAAAAGATACCATTGCCTGGTTTGCCCAACGCGGTGTGAAACTAAAAACCGAAGCCGACGGGCGGATGTTTCCTGAAAGCAACAGCAGTGAATCCATCATCCATTGTTTCATGCAGGAAGCCCAACGCCTAGGCGTCGCCATTTGCCTGAACGAAGAAGTGCTGAGCTTAAGTGCCGGACAGCCTGTTTTACAAGTAAAAACAAGCAAAGGTGTTTACGGCGCGGATGCGGTGATCTGTTGCATCGGCGGCCACCACCAGGAAAAAAACTACGCGTTTCTCGCAGCCTGCGGACATACCATCGACCCGCTGATCCCGAGCCTGTTTACCCTCAATCTTCCGCAAAGCCCGGTGCGCGAATTGATGGGACTTAGCGTGAAACAAGGCACCGTGAAGGTAACCGGCACGAAACACCAATACACTGGCCCCATACTGATTACCCATTGGGGCCTGAGCGGCCCGGCGGTACTCAAACTTTCGGCCTTTGCGGCGGCAGATTTTTTCAGAATGGATTACCAGGCAGGCATTTCCGTAAACTGGACGGGCCTAAGCCAGGAACATGAGGTAAGGGAAGCGATACAAGCCCAGCAGGCTTCGCGTGCACTGATAGCCAACACGCCGCTTTTCGACATCCCGAAACGTTTGTGGGAATACCTCTTGCAACGCGCAGAACTTCCGCTGACGAAACCCTGGACCGAATTGGGCAAAAAGCAGGAAGCGAGGCTTGTACAAACGCTGCTGCATGATGCTTACGCCATGAAAGGTAAAACCACATTTAAAGAGGAATTTGTAACAGCCGGCGGTGTGCGTTTAAAAGAAGTCAACTTCAAAACCATGGAAAGTAAATTGTTACCGGGGCTCTACTTTTGCGGCGAGGTGCTTAACATTGACGGTATTACGGGCGGTTTCAATTTCCAGAATGCCTGGAGCACCGCGTGGATTGCGGCCAAACTCAATCACTGACTTTCAAAATAGTATGCAACCAAGGCCGCAGAAAAAGATCAAGATCAGTCCCGGCCGTCCAATGTGTTCAATACACAAAAAAATACAAATAGGCTATTTTGCGGCCTTTCGTATCGTATTCATACATACATCTGTAGCGTAACTTGCCGGTAGCTTCCCGCGCTGTTTCACGAAGCAGCAGGCCTTTTGCGTTATAATCGTAGCTACGCCTCAATTTCACCTGACCATTTTCAAACTCCTCGGATCGCACAAGTAAGGTATCTTTGTAGTAACTGAGCGTTTCATCCACTTCGCCATTCGTCAGGTCTTTTGTGAGGTACGATTCGATATCCCCATTTTTGTTGTAACGCATTACCGTTTCCTTGTGGTAGTTCAGTTTGTGCATGTGCGTCGTTATTTTATTTACGCGCTTACTGCGCGATTCGAACAGGAACTCCGTATCTGGCACAGTATCCGAAGATGACTTATAGCTAAGGGTTTTCGCCACTTGCCCGTCTTTATACACATACAATGTCCGTTGCATCGGGTATCCGTTCACCAACGACATAAGGGTGAGGCTGTCGTTGCTGAGGTGCTTACGCTCTTCGGTGGTATAAGTTTCTTTTTTAAGGTACTTGGGAAAGTAGTCGTTAAGTGTTAGTTGAGAAAGTAACTTGCCGTCCTTATCGAATGCATTGCGCTCTACATCCAGGTGCCCGTTCAGCTCTGTTAGCTTTTCTACCATCTGACGATTCTTAAATGTGTAACAGTTGTTGAAATCGTCGCTCACACCTTTTTCAAGTAGCAACTCACCCTCGGGATTGTACTCATATACCGTCAGGCTTTTTAGCACGAGCGAATCACCCGTGTAGCGTTCGCGATAGCTTTCCAGGCGTTTCGAGAGCTGATTCTTGATTAATTGCATTGCCGCACGGGCTGAATCCAGCAGTTTTTCGGGCTGTGCGCCGAGGTTCGTGAATGCCGCCAGCAGGCAGGTTATAACAATGGCTCGCCTCATGGTTTAGCTGAACCGGATGGCTTTTACCGGCGTAATACGGTTGAGGATAAGGGTTGGCAAAAACATCATCAACAGGCACACGGCAACCGTTCCGGCGTTGATGAGTAGAACATGCATGGCCGACAGGTTTATCGGCACATAGTCGATGTAATAGGTTGCCGGGTTGAGTGAGGCAAACTTCAGCTTCATTTGCAGCCAGCATAAGCCGATGCCGACGAGGTTGCCGAAGAGCAAACCGCGTCCGAGAAGTTGAAGTGAAACAAAAAAGAAGATGCCGCGAACACGTGAATTGCTCAAGCCTACCGCTTTGAGAATGCCGATCATATTGGTGCGCTCCAAAATGAGGATGAGCAGCGCCGAAATCATATTGATCGCCGCTACCAACACCATCAGCGTGATGATGATCACCGCATTCACGTCGATCATGTCGAGCCAGCTGAAGATGGCATTCTGCATTTGTTTCACATTATTCACAATAAGATCGTAGCCCACAATGTCGTTGAGTTCTTCCTGCGTTTGCTCGAGCTTTCCGAAATCGCGGAGGTAAACCTCGTAGCCACCTACCTGCTGCGGGTTCCAGTAATTGAGCTTCTGGATCTGCTTTATATCCACAAACACGAGGTTGCGATCGAAGTCGGCGAAGCCTGTGTTGAAAATTCCTCTGACGTAAAAATCTTTCACACGCGGCTCGTATTCAATGTAGTTTTGACCGCTAAAAGTGGTATCGGTCAGTTTTTTCCGGCTCATGAAATAAACCAATAATTTTTGATTGAGTTTCAGCCCCAGTTTATCGGCGATTGCCTTCGAGATGAAAATGTCTTTGCTCACCGCGCTATCGTTGATCTGTGGCACCGAGCCTTCGGATAAATAGGGTTTGAGATAACTCCAATCGTAGTTGCCATCAACGCCTTTCAGCACAATGCCTTCGTTCTCGGTTTTGGTCTTTAAGATGCCATTTTTAGTGGCAAATGGCTGGAGATGTGCAACATTGGGATGTTGAACAACCGATTGCAGTACAACATCATTTACCACGATGGGATTTGGCTCCTGCGAAGGATTTTCGTTGTAGTCGCTGATTTTAAGATGTGCGGTGAATGTTGTGATCTTACGGGTAATCTGTTGCTGAAAACCAGTAATAACGGCCATGGTAATAATCATAACGGCCACGCCCAGGGAAATGCCGATGGTGCCAATCGTGACGATGGGGCTCGACATGTTGTTCTTAACGTTATTTTTATTTAAGATGCGACGCGCTATGTAGCTCGAAAAGTTCAAATACCTATCTTTACTTTGTAAATCTAAATGAATCTATGCGATTTTACGTCTTTTTGATCACGTTTTTTTTTAGTTATTCGACAGTCTTTTCGCAATCGCGTGTACAGCCGTATGCATCGATTATAACCGGAGCGTCACAAATCGAATCGTACCTACCAGCCTTGTTAGGCAAAAAAATTGCTCTGGTCACCAATGCTTCAGGGCTTATCGGGAAAAAGTTACTGGTAGATACCTTACTGAAAAGGCATGTGAAGGTGGTGAAAATATTTGGCCCGGAGCATGGTTTTCGCGGCACTGCCGATGCCGGCGAAAAGGTAAAAAGCGGGAAAGACCCGGTTACCGGAATTCCTGTGGTATCGCTTTACGGATCGCACAAAAAACCCACGAAAGAAGATCTTGCCGGTATTGATGTGGTGGTGTATGATATACAGGACATTGGTGTGCGCTTCTATACTTACATTTCTACCATGACCTATGTGATGGAAGCCTGTGCCGAAAATGGCAAGCCGCTGGTGATTCTCGACAGACCAAATCCCAATGGTTTTTACATCGATGGGCCGGTGATGACGGATATTTACAAGTCTTTTCTTGGACTGCATGATGTGCCGGTGGTGTATGGCATGACTTGCGGCGAATATGCGCGCATGGTGAACGGCGAAGGCTGGCTGAAAGACAGCTTGCGATGCCGGCTTACCGTGGTTCCGCTTAAAAATTACGACCGGAGCAAGTTTGTATCGGGCTTGCCGGTGAAACCATCTCCCAACATTCCGAACGACACGGCCGTACTTTTGTATCCAAGCCTCGGCCTCTTCGAAGGCACCATCATGAGCGTTGGGCGCGGCACGGCATTTCCGTTTCAATACATCGGCAATCCCTACATTTCTCCAAGTGTTTGCCCGTTCTCATTCACGCCGGTATCAAATACAGTAAGCCGAAAACCCAAATACCAGGATACGCTTTGCCATGGCATCAATACGGCTGCGCAGTTTGCCAATGTACTCGAAACCGGCCGCATCCAGCTCGACTACCTGGCGTTATTTTATGCACAAAGCAAAGGGAAACAGGCCATATTCTTCGACCACAATTTCAATTACCATTCGGGAAATGCGTCCCTGAAACAACAGATCATCAGCGGAAAATCTGCAGAAGAGATCAGAGCATCGTGGCAACCTGCGCTCAATCGGTTTAAGCGCATCCGTGAAAAATACCTGATCTACAACGACTTTTAGCGACGTGCGTTTGCTGTTTATTCTGCTTTATTCTTAAGAGCCATTAAAAGGGTGTAGGCTCCTTTTTGAACAATTTTCTTGCCGCTGAGCAGGCCGGGGTTCTGGATCTCTGCCCTTTCGGTTGGATCGCCTTTTACACTGACTTCTACCATTTCATAACGCAGCCGGTCGCGTTGTGTGAAAACGAAATTCTTCCCCTCGTAATACAGCAGACACTCTGCAGGCACCGTGTTGGCCTGGGCCGCCTGGCATTCGATATCAGCATTCATGTATATGCCTGGCAACAACAGCGGGTCGTATGAGTCGAAATGGCAATGCACCTGCGTGGTGCCTTCCGGACTAACCTCCTTGCTGATGAGGATGATCTCGCACTGGTATTTGTTTTCGGGATTCATGTTGGTGTAAGCCATTACTTTTTGGCCGATGCGCAACGAGGCAATGTCTTTTTCGAACACAGTTAGATTGAGGTGTATGTCGGTGGGATTGACAAGCTCAAACAACACATCGGTTGGACTGAGGTATTTGCCAATATTGGCATTTACTTTCGATACAAAGCCGTCGATAGGCGATATAATGGAAATACTTTTGGTGATAGACTGGTCGGACAATTGCTGCGGATCGAGGTGGATGAGCTTTAGTTTTTCGGCCTGCGACGCGAGTAAAATCTTGTAGTTCCTGAGTTCGGCCTCGGCTTGCTGAAACGCTTTGTCGCTGGCTGCTTTGCTGGCATTCAGTTCTTTCTGGCGATTGTATTCCAATTCTGCCAATTGTAATTTCGACTTGTTCAGCAAGTAATCCTGTTGCAACTGAATAAATTGCTGGTCTTCGATGCGGGCTATTACCTGCCCTTTTACAACGTGGCTTCCCGGAAGCATTTCTGTGCTTTTCAGGTAACCGCCCAACGGGCAACTGATCGATACGAGGTTTTGCGGCGGCACGTCGATGATACCATTTGTTTTTAGTGTTTTGCTAACGGTATCGTTGCTCAGGCTTGTAAGGGAAATGGCGGCGATTTTGTATTGTGCCTCACTTAGCTGCACTTCGTTTTCCGACAGTGAATCGCCTGGTGTGGCGTGCGTTTCGGTTTCGGAACCGCTCGTAGTGTTGCAGGCATTAAACAGCAAAGCTGTCGCTGCTATGGTAATGATGTATTTGATGAATGAAAAGCGTTTCATAATTAGCGGATTGAGTAGGTAATAAAATTGAGTTGAAGGATTATATCAGTTTGTTGCTGCAGTGCATCGAGGTATTTGACATCGATGGCCGTGGCCTGATTGAGCAGAAGTACGTATTCCAGGTAATTGATCTCGCCCTGGCTAAATTGTTTCATGGCAATGCTACGCGTAGCTTTGGCATTAGGCAAGCCTGTTTTTTCGTACAGCGTAATGCGCTCCTGCAGGGCGAGGTAACGACCTGTAAGTTGTTTCAGTTCGGCTTGCTGTTTATAACGCGTCCATGAGGCTTCCTCTTCCAATAGCTTTAAGGCAGTACGGCTACTTTTGAGCCGCGCCCGTTGCGCACCCGAAAATACCGGAATGGCGAGTCCTGCCTGTACCGACGTAAACCTGCTTTGTTGTGTATAGCTCCGGTTATCGGCGCCTACGCCTTGTATGGTGGTATTATTGATCCCCACAGAAAGGTCTGGCCCCAGACGCGAGCGTTCAAGCCTGATGCGGCTTTTCTCAGCTTCTATCTGCGCCTGGTACAATTGTAAGACGCTATTGGTGCTGAAATAAGCGGTATCTACCAATAAGGCAATGCCGCTGCCGTTTTCCTGCGTGTCGGGCACGTAAGCCGTGGGTGAGTTTAATACAAAACGAAACTGAATTAAAAGCGATTGCAATTCTTGTCGAAGTTCGTTCAACTGCAGATGAATATCGAGCTGTTGCTGCTCGGCGGTTATTTTCTCCAGCAAATTGCTCTCGCCACTGTTAAGTCTCAGGGCGGCTATCCGGTAAAAGTTTCCATACAATGAATCGGATTCGATCAGCAAACGCTCGCGACGTTTCAGCAACTGATAGCCGGTGTATAGCTGCGTGACGGTTCGTTTGACATCGCTTACTTTCAGGTTTGCGGCAATGAGGCTGCTGTTGTAATCGGCGCGCAAGACGTCTTTTTGCCGTTTGTACACCATGGGAAAAGCAAAACTTTGCGACAGGGCAATGCGGTTGTCGTAGTAGCTGCTGTTAAATTGGCCGTATTCGCCATTGAGGCTGGTTTTCGGCAGATCGGCCGCGGTACTCACCAATTGCCTGGCGTATTCGGCCTTAAGATTGGCGAGCTTTACGACAGCGCTATTCTTTACTGCTGTGTCGATGGCGGCCTGAAGACTGATGGGCGTTTGGGCTTTGGCATAACCACAAATGCCGAGCATGAAAGCCAAAACAGCTAGCGTTGCCGGGCGCTTGGTGGTTTTGCGGAGGCCTTTTTCAAAAACGAGGTAAAGCAATGGCAACACAAACAAGGTCAGGAACGTAGCCAACAGTAATCCGCCGATTACTACGGTAGCTAGCGGCCGTTGCACTTCGGCGCCGGCGCCGTTGCTCATGGCCATGGGCAGAAACCCGAGTGAGGCCACAAAAGCCGTCATCAATACAGGCCGCAGGCGTGTGCGCGTACCACTTACAACAACACGCGGAAGAGAGTGCACGCCATTCTCACGCCGAAGCCGGTTGAATTCGGCAATCAGCACAATGCCATTGAGTACAGCAACGCCAAACAGCGCAATGAAACCGACACCTGCGCTGATACTGAATGGCATGCCACGCATGGCCAGGAAAAAAATGCCACCTATGGCCGAAAGTGGAATGGCGGTGTAGATCAACAGGCCTTGCCGGAGGTTCCGAAAGGCAAAGTACAACAGCACGAAAATGAGCAGCAGCGAAACCGGCACGGCTATCATCAGGCGGCTTTTGGCTTCTTCCAGGTTCTGAAACGAGCCGCCGTAAGTGATGTAATAGCCGGTAGGTAGCTGGATGCGTTGCTCCGCTTTGGACTTCAGTTCGTTGACGAGACTTTCCACATCACGGTCACCAACATTGAACCCAACCACGATTCGCCGTTTGGCATCTTCGCGCTGTATCTGGTTCACGCCGTTTTTAACCGACACGGTGGCTACCTGGTATAGTGGAACCTGCATGCCGTCCGGCGAAGGGATCAACAAGTTTTTGATGTCGTCGAGATTTCTCTTCGAGTCGGCCTGTAAGCGAACCACCACATCGAAGCGCTTTTCATCTTCGAATAACAGGCCGGCACTCTGCCCCGCAAAAGCGGCATTCACCACATGATTGACATCGCTTACCGACAGGTGATAGCGAGCCAACTGTGGCCTCAGGTATTCGATCTCCACCTGTGGCATGCCATTCACCGGTTCTACATACAGGTTTTCGGTGCCTTCAATTTCGCTGGCGAGCCGTCCGAGTTTTTCGGCATATGCACTTAAGGTGTCGAGGTTTTCACCAAATATTTTACATACGACGTCCTGCCGCGCACCCGTCATCAATTCGTTGAAGCGCATCTGTACCGGGAACTGAAAGCCCGTGGTAATACCGGGAATGTCCTGCAAAGCCTCGCTCATTTTTTTCTCCAGTTCCGGGAATGTTTTAGCCGAGGTCCATTCCGACTTATCTTTCAGAATCACCATCATGTCGGCAGCTTCCATCGGCATGGGATCGGTAGGCACTTCGCCGCTTCCGATCTTGGTCACTACTTTTTCCACCTCCGGAAACCTGTTTTTGAGAAGGTGTGCGGCCTTTTGCGTGAACTCGATGCTTGTATTGAGGTTGCTACCCGTTAGCACGCGGGTATCAACGGCAAAATCGCCTTCTTCGAGCGCCGGAATAAACTCGCCACCCAGGCTGCCTAAAACGATTACCGATGAGATAAACAACGTCAGTACAATTCCCAATACGGTTTTAGGATGCCGGAGTATTCTCACGAGTTTCCCGCTGAACCAGCGTTCGAGGCGTGCCATCAGGCGATCGGAAAAACCAGGCTGTCCGGCTGTTTGCTTCGCAAGTACCAGGGTACTCATCATGGGGATATACGTGAGCGAGAGAATAAAGGCACCGAGCAACGCAAATGCTACTGTTTGTGCCATGGGCTTGAACATTTTTCCTTCGATACCTTCGAGTGCAAAAATAGGCAGGTACACGATCAGGATGATCAGCTGACCGAACACCGCGCTGTTCATCATCTTGCGTGCCGACTGACCTACGGTGCGATCCATCTGTTTCTGATCGAAAGCCTGGAGTTGCAATTGTTTCTGGTGGTGCGACAAATAGTGCATGACCGATTCCACGATGATGACCGCACCGTCCACAATCAGCCCGAAGTCTAAGGCCCCGAGGCTCATCAGGTTTCCACTCACGCCAAATAAGTTCATCATGCTAATGGCAAACAGCATAGCCAGCGGTATGACCGACGCCACCAGCAAACCTGCCCGCCAACTGCCGAGGAAAAGTACCAGGACGAAGATCACGATCAGGGCGCCTTCCATCAGGTTTTTTTCCACGGTGCCAATGGCGTTGTTCACCATTTTGGTACGATCAAGGAATGCCTCTATCTCCACGCCTTCCGGCAGTGTTTTACGGATCTGCGCAATGCGCTCTTTCACGTTTTTGATCACCGCATTGCTGTTTTCTCCTTTCAGCATCATGACTACCGCGCCGGCCACTTCGCCTTCGTCGTTATAGCATAAAGCGCCGTAACGGGTAGCGTAACCCAATCTAACATCGGCCACGTCCCTGATAAACAAGGGCAATTGCGAAGCGCCCCGGGCGATGGCAATGTTCCTGATGTCGTCGATGCCACCCAACAGGCCTTCTGAACGGATGAAGAGCAATCCCGGCCCTTTTTCGATGTAAGCGCCACCGGTGTTCTGGTTATTGTTTTCCAGTGCCTTCAGCACATCGCCGATACCAATCTGATAAGCATTGAGTTGATTGGGGTTAATGGCAATTTCGTACTGTTTCAGCTTTCCGCCAAAGCTGCTCACTTCGGCCACGCCTTTTACGCCGAGCAACTGCCGCCGCACAATCCAATCCTGGATGCTGCGCAAAGCCATAGCATCGTATTTTTGTTCGTAACCTTTTTTGGGTCTTACCACGTATTGGTAAATCTCGCCCAGGCCTGTGGAAATGGGGCCGAGATAAGGCATGCCGATCCCCGGCGGGATCTGGCCCTGCACTTGCTGCAAGCGCTCGGAAACTTGCTGGCGGGCCCAGTAAATGTCGATATCGTCGTTGAAAACGATGGTAACAACCGAGAGCCCGAAACGCGAAAAGCTCCTTATTTCTTTTGTTCCGGCAATGTTGCTACAGCCTTGCTCGACAGGAAATGTAACCAGGCGCTCGATGTCTGGCGCGCCATAAGAAGGTGCAATGGTGAGTACCTGCACCTGATTGTTGGTAATGTCGGGAACTGCATCGATGGGCAGCCGCGTTACCTGGTAGGTGCCCATCAGGATCAGGAAAAAAATGAGCAGCCCGATAATGAGTTTGTTGTTGATCGAAAAATCAATGATCTTGTTTAACATACAATTAGTTTATCGTTTAAAAAATGGAGACGTACGTGTTCGTTTTCTGAGCAAAGCCAGTGTGGCTATAAACAGACGGATGCATACTTCGGATTTTTACAAAATAGCAATCAGCCTAAAGGCCCTGACAAGAAAACGGAAACAGAACCGGAGGTTCTTTTTAAACGATGGTGCGGGGTGGCTGCCAGATGCGACCGAGGTAACTCGAGGTGTAGTTGATGTCTTTATATTCCGACGGCAAGGCTGGTGCCTCGCCAGAGTTTGGAACAACAAAAGACAAATGGCCTAAAGACTGGAAATTGTAGCCTGAAAGGTTGGAATGAAAAACGATGCTTTTGAACGGAAGCCCCTGATTTGTTTTATCATCGTCTTTGGGCTGCTGCGTTTGCTTGTGGTTGGTGTGATTGAGGTAATGATCGGCCAGGAAATGCAACACGCCAATGTTGGTAACGGAATTGTGTTCCTTGTAGTGGCTGATGAGCAAAGGCAATTTAAGCATCTCGCCAAACGGTGTGACAACCATCAGGTACTGAAATAGTAAAAACAAGAATACCAGCCTTTTCATTTTACACTTCAAAAGTATGAAAAAAAGATACATGCCAGATGAGGGAATGTTAAATTTTTAAAAGCAAGCGCTCGAGAGTGCTTACATCGTGAATTGTTGATACATCAATCGGCCTGCTACATTCCTGTTGGTGCTTTGGCAGACCACTGCCCGTACCTCCTGACTCCAGCTGATTTGTGCGACCTTGGCTTATTTTCAGCATGCTTAAATTCTTCTCCGGGTTTTACCGTCTTTCATAACATCTGCGCCTGCTATCGGCTTGTGAAGATCAATGAAATTTCTCGCCTCTTGCTAACTTTTCGATGATTTCTCTCATTCGCTTTTCACGCGTTTCTTGTTTTTTTGCTGTTTGAAGCCGAAAGCCAATAGCGAACAGATTCGTTTTATTAAGCCCTTTGAAAAACGCTTCCGCTTTTTTGTTTTTGGAGAGTTCTTTCAGAAAATCGTCGGGTATCGTCATCTTGCTTGGCGAATCGTATGCTTTTTCCCATCTGCCGTCTGCTTTGGCTTTTTCAATCGCTTCTAATCCGGCAGGTTGCATTCTGGCATCGTTGATCAATCTTTCAACATGCCCGATATTTATTTTAGACCAAATACTTTTTGGTCTCCGCGGGCAGAACTTCTGCAGCCAGGCATGCTCATCAAATGCTTGTTTTTGACCATCAATCCAGCCGTAACACAGCGCCACATCAAGCGCTTCCGCGTAGCTTACGGTTGCCTTTCCCGAATCTTTCTTAAATATTTTTATCCAAAGCCCGTCTGTATTGGCATGATGCTTCTTAAGCCAGGTTTCAAACGCCTTGGCTGTCTTAAACTCGATGGTGGGTAGTGTATCCGATTTAGTCATATAAATATTGCTGATGTGATTGTAAGTACCTGCAAGGCGCTGGCCAGTGCTGTTAGCGAATAAAGCACAAAGGTTCAAAACAGAATGAATGCTATTGAGCTTTCCATACACACCTTGCCTGCGCAGTTAGCTAAGCTATTTCCGAAGTGATGTTAACCTGATTTTCAGACCATCTGTTACTAAGTTCTGTTCTACTAAATAACGGCTCATTATTTTCAAAAAAAACCTGGCGCTTTTCAGATATTCTGTTTCAAATACAGAATCACCAACTGTTACCAAGTTGCTATAAGCCCTCTCTATAAATATTCCTGCCCCTTCAAATTGCTTACTTACAAATAAAGTTCCTGCCATGGAAAGGTAAGAAACGAATTCGTATTGAATATGATTTCTTTTTAAATATTCAATTGGTAAATGCTTATTTATAACTTGGAAATGTGAAATGATGCCTATGTCTTTCAAGTACTTTTCTTGTTCAATTACAAACCAGTCATCTAACACCACCCCATTAAAATCCGCTTCTAATTTGTAATAACCAATTGGCTCCAAATTGTCCACCCAATGGAGGCTTTCGATATAAAGACCTATTTTGGTTATGATAACATGCCCGCCATGCCTACCGCCAATTCGATATTCAAAGCCGTCAAACTTTCTGATAATTTCGCTTTGAGAAAAGCCGCCTAAAAAATCGACATCTGCCGAATGCGCCGAGAATATCCCATCAAGCGTATGAAAAGCAGTCTCTTTCAACCCGAACCCTGAAGCTCTTTCCATCAATACTATTTCAAGCTCTTGATTTGCCATAAAATTCAACTAAAGTGTCGTAATGGACAACAGTACTGATTAAAACCGGTTTTTGGGCGTTGTAACAAAAATAAATATTTGCCGGCATTTTAAACTTCAAAAACAGATAGATTCAAATCAGAACACTTTACGCGATTGTCAATTAAGCACGTTATCTCAGGTATTCTTTTGCAGCTTTTTCTGCCGTTTGCCTTGAAATGTCTCCCCCGATAAAGGAAACGTCGTAGTTATTTGATGAGTCTATCTCAACTTCCGGGTTTTCCATATCTGAAACTTGCCACCACCAATAATCTTCGTCCATCCATTCTGCCCTTAATCGCAAGCCCGCCCACTCAGCTGTACAGTCGTCTGATAAATCTCCCTCCCACACAATTGGAGTGTCAATAAGTTTTCGTCGATCGCTCAAGCTCACTACGTTGACACTTTTTCCCTCGACATTCCACTTGCTGACTTTTTCGTAGTCGCTGGAACTTATTAATAAGCCCAACTGCTGTTTCCCTGATGCTTTAATCACGCCAATTATTCTAAAGATATAGGAATTGACGTCATCACTAAACACGATTTTGTCGCCAGGCGAAATACGTTTTTTGTTCAAGATATTTCCATAAAACACCTGTACTGTTTCGCTAAACGTCTGAATATCTATGATCGTAAATATCGGCATGTATTCGTTGTATCAGTATCTACCTTTTGATGGCATGAGCATTTAATTCCTGAGGCTGGGTAAGATAATTGATACACTTCAACTCCAGCTTTCGCTTCACACCATAAAAAAAGTGGTTTAACGATAAACCACTTTTTTTCGGCCAATTGCGCGTTGGCTTCGCGGAGACGGCGAGATTCGAACTCGCGATACAGTTTCCCGTATACAAACTTTCCAGGCTTGCTCCTTCAACCACTCGGACACGTCTCCAAATTAAGGAGCGTAAAAATAGGTTTTTCTTTTGAATTACAGAAATTATTTAGAGGCTAGCCCATAAAATAGAAACAGGCTTCACAGTGCCTGAAAACACGCCTGTGAAAGACTAATGGAACACTGAGTTGATGTCCTGGTCTTTGGCAATGCCGAGCTTCTGGCGAATGGTGGAGGCAAGGATATTGATGGCAACCATGTTTTCTCCACCCAGCGGCACGATGATGTCGGCAAAGCGCTTGGTGGGTTCAATAAACTGCTCATGCATGGGTTTCACCGTTTGCAGGTAGCGTTCGAGGGTTTGTTCCACACTACGGCCGCGCTCGATGATATCGCGGTTAATTACGCGCAGCAAACGCTCGTCGGGTGGTGCATCTACAAATACTTTTACATTGCAGATGTTACGGATGCGCTCGTCGGAAAACAACAGAATGCCTTCCACAATCACCACTTCTTTGCTTTTCACATGGATGGTTTTCGAATCGCGGGTACAGGTGATGTAAGAATAAATGGGTTTTTCGATGCTTTGCCCGTTTTTGAGGCAGGTAATGTGATCGAGGAGCAAGTCGAACTCAATGGAATCGGGATGATCGAAATTGATGAATTTCCGCTGGTCGGCAGGAATGTCTGAGTTATCTTTATAATAAGAATCCTGTGAAAGAATGACCACGTGGTCGGAAGGAAGAATGTCCAGTATTTTGTTTACAACCGTTGTTTTTCCAGAACCCGTGCCTCCGCAAATACCAATAATTAACATTGCCTATACCTGTATATGATAGCGCGAAAATAGCATTTTTTTTTAAACATCAGCTTTCAGGTGACTTGGGTTTCGGGCGCTCAGCCTTCGAGGGCCTCAGGCTTCGGTAAACGCAGGCTTCGGGAGAATCAGGCTTCGTGGGAACGCAGGCTTCGAGAGTCCAGCCTTCGAGAGCCTCAGGCTTCGGGAAACGCGGGCTCCGGGAAACGCAGGATTCGAGAGCCTCAGGCTTCGGGGAACTCAGGCTTCGGGAGAATCAGGTTTCAGTGACTCGGGAACTCAGCCTTCGAGAGCCTCAGGCTTCGGGAAACGCAGCTTCGAGAGCCTCAGCCTTCGCGCGATGCGGCGGTTAATAATAATACACATCTTTCATCCGCCGATAGAGCGGCAGGGTCCAGGCGAGGCGAAAGCCAACCAAAACATCAAGGCGTTGCTGCGTATCGGCCAGGCCGGTATCGTAGTTATAGCCGCGCAAGCTCCGGGTAAAGCCTTCATAAAACTCAAAGCCGAAATTGAAATTGGCCAGGCGGTTGTTGCTCAGGTATTGGTAACCGATGTATTGCGACAGGGCAAAGCCTCCGCTGAGGCGGTCGTAGCCTTTCTTCAGATCGCCATACACGGCGGCTACTTTTTTGTTGGGATCGTAAAACTTGATCTTGTGTTGCATCCAGCCTGCGCCTACTGTAAAAAATACGCCCGAGTTGGGGTTATGGCCCAATTTCGAGAACAGGTACCCAACATTGCCGTAAACATTCCAGCCGCGCTCGGTGAGGCGCAAGTCGGCAGGATACCCTTCGTTGTCGGTCAGCTGACCGGTTTCTGCTACACGCATGCTTTGCAGCGGGTCTTCGCGCAGGTTTCTGCCAAAGAAATAGCTTACTTCTGCGCCAAACAAAACGTTCTTTTTGGTTTTCCAGGTGTAGGTGCCTCCGGCGCTCAAATTAGGGCCATAGCGTTTGGCAAGGTCGGCGGCGGGAATCTGTCCGGCAAAATGCACGCTCACCATCATGATGCGGAAGGCTGAGTCTTTTACCGAACCCTGGGCCTTGCCTGAAAGCACCGGGAACAGGAAAAAAGGGAGAAGCAAAAGTTTTTTCATGGTAGCAGTATAACGGATGGGCTGCCTGCTTATTGCGGACCGGTACATTCCGATTGCAAATGCGGCATAAAAAAGGCCGAAAACAATTCCGGCCTTTTTAGTATGTTCTTTTTATAAATTAAGCTGTCACATTTTTAAGCACTTCGGCCATCGTTTTGCCGATAGCCGCCGGGCTATCTACCACGTGCAGGCCACACTCGCGCATGATGGCCATTTTGGCCTGGGCGGTATCGTCGTGACCGCCTACAATGGCACCGGCGTGGCCCATGGTGCGTCCTTTCGGTGCTGTTTGGCCGGCAATAAAGCCTACTACCGGTTTCTTGTTACCGTTGGCTTTGATCCAGCGTGCCGCGTCGGCTTCGTAGCTTCCGCCAATTTCACCAATCATCACGATGGCATCGGTTTCAGGATCGTTCATCAGTAACTCAACCGCATCGCGGGTTGGCGTGCCGATGATCGGGTCGCCACCGATACCAATAGCCGTTGAAACGCCTAAACCGGCTTTCGCTACCTGGTCGGCTGCTTCGTAAGTTAAGGTACCGGATTTTGACACAATGCCCACACGGCCTTTTTTGAACACGAAGCCCGGCATGATGCCTACTTTCGCTTCACCGGCTGTGATTACACCAGGGCAGTTAGGCCCGATCAGGCGGCAGGCTTTTCCTTTGAGGTATTCTTTTACCGGGATCATGTCTTTTACCGGAATGCCTTCAGTGATGCAGATGATCACTTTGATGCCGGCTTCGGCGGCTTCCATGATGGCGTCGGCAGCAAAAGCAGCAGGTACGAAGATGATGGAGGTATCAGCACCGGCTTTGTCCACCGCTTCTTTCACGGTATTGAACACGGGCCTGTCGAGGTGCGTGGTGCCGCCTTTGCCTGGCGTTACGCCGCCAACCACATTCGTGCCATATTCGATCATCTGGGTTGCGTGGAAAGTGCCCTCTCCTCCTGTGAAACCCTGAACTATTACTTTTGAATTTTTTCCGACTAAAACGCCCATAGTGCTTGATTATTGAGTTTTGATTATTGTTTTACTGTTCACATGATCTTGTTCAGGTGTGCGAACCGCTGGCCGATCCTGCCCAAAATGATGCGCTAATTTAAGAAAAACCTTTTAGATGGAGCAAATATTTCTAAATTTGTTTGGGATAACCTGTATGGCACATTATACGCTGAATAAAGACACCATTGCCGCGCTGGCAACCCCTCACGGAGCGGGTTCTATTGCGGTGATCCGCCTGAGTGGGAACGAGGCCATCGCCATCGTGGAACGCATTTGCTACACCAAAAACCTGAAGCCGAAAGCCCTGGCCAAACACCCCAGCCACACGGCGCATTTTGCCCTGCTGGCCGAACATGGTGTGATCATCGACGAAGTGGTGCTTACCTTATTCAAAGCCCCCAACAGCTATACGGGCGAAGAGATCGTGGAGATTGCCTGCCACGGCTCGGTGTTTATCCAGCAACAGATCCTTCAGTTACTGTTCAGGCACGGTGCCCGGCCGGCGCAACCCGGCGAGTTCACGCTCCGGGCTTTCCTCAATGGCAAAATGGACCTTTCGCAGGCCGAAGCCGTAGCCGACCTCATTGCCAGCAACTCCGCCACCTCGCACCAGGTAGCCATGCAGCACATGCGCGGCGGCTTTAGCAACAAGATCGACGTGCTGCGTGAAAACCTCCTCAACTTTGCTTCTCTCATCGAGCTGGAACTCGATTTTGCGGAAGAGGACGTGGAGTTTGCGGACCGCAGCGACCTCAAAAAACTCATCCATACCATCCTGGGCATCATCGGCAAACTCATCTCGAGTTTCGAGGTGGGCAATGTCATCAAAAATGGCATTCCGGTGGCTATCGTTGGCAAACCCAACGCCGGGAAATCGACCCTGCTCAATGTGCTGCTCGACGACGACCGCGCCATTGTGAGCGATATACCAGGCACCACGCGCGACACCATCGAAGATGAACTGGTGATCGACGGGGTGCTCTTCCGCTTCATTGATACGGCAGGCATCCGCACGACCAGCGACGTCATCGAACAGATCGGCGTGAACAAAGCCTTTGAAGTGATCCGCAAATCGGCCATCGTGATCTACCTGTTCGATACGCACGAGCTGAGCCGTGGCGACCTGCAACTGGAAATGGACCTTATCAAAGAACACATCGGCACTTCGCAACTTCTCGTAGTCGGCAATAAGATCGACTTCGAAGACCTCGACGAACTACAGCGCGAATTTGCAGACGTCCCTACCCTGCTCTTTATCTCGGCCAAGGAACAGCGCAACATCGAGGCATTGAAAAAAACGCTGGTAAACCTGTTCGATACGCGCACGCTTCATACCACCGATACCATCGTGACCAACTCGCGCCACGTGGCCTCGCTCAACCGGGCGCAAGCCGCATTAAGCAAAGTTGACGAAGGCCTCAGCCGTAACATCCAAAGTGATTTCCTGGCCCTCGACATCCGTTATGCCCTCGAAGCCCTCGGCGAAATTACCGGACAGGTGACGAACGAAGACCTGCTGGATAATATCTTTAGCAAGTTTTGTATTGGGAAGTAAATTTTACGTCTGCAAATGTTGACCATTTGGATATTTTGGGCGCCCGGGCGCGCTTTCCGTTGCAATCTTTTGCCGGATGGCTCCGTGTTACTCCGCCATCCAGTCAAAAGGATTTTCACTGCAATCGCTGGCGCGGAATAAACATATCTGAGGCAACTCTTCCGCTGGATGACTCATTATAATTGACATCAGCCATTATCACATCGAATGCTGTCGCAATAAAAAAATTAAAAACGGGAAGCGCTCACTATTAGACCAAATTACTTCACACCTGAATGAATGGCTTCCAAAAACGGAATTTTTAAAAAGTTCGTATCTCCATATTTATTCCTTTTCAGTTTTTCGATATACTGTTCGTGTGACTGCCCAAAATTCTTGTCGGCAATGTATTGTTCTTCATAATGCATCCTCATTTCATCAGTACAACACTCAGCTTTGTAGTTTTCCTTTATTTCAAATATTCTGTCCCAGGAGGCTACTTTGTCTTTATTGCCTGGACAAGTAAGTGTAATGTCAATGTCCTTTGGTTCTATTGTAGAGTCAAATGTCTTGTTAAACTTAATATCTATTTCTATTTCGTGAATTGTTTTGCTGTATGGATAAAACGCAACTGTTCTTGATTTGTATTGATTTTTCTTGCCTTTATTGTGTGTAATGTATAGCGTATCTTTACTTAGCTTATATTTACTATTACAGGTGTCACAAATTGGAATTAAGTTTTTGAAATTTAAAGAATTGAATGGGTAATGCTTTCGTGGTAAATAGTGATCAAGAGCACTTCTATGAGTATGATATTGCGTCAGAATTTTATTGATTCCGCAGCACCTACAAACAGAGGATCTTTTTACAACAGTTTTATAATATGTGTTTATGTTTTCATAAGTGCTGTAAAATGGTTGAAGTTTTATGCAGTGGTCGTATAGAGAATCACAGAACTTTTTTAAGGCTTTTTTTAGGTCAACATTTATGGCTTCGATTTGGTCATAAGAAACTGGCTGAATATCTCCATTACACAATTCTCTTATCTTATTATTGTTGTGTACAGCAGTTTTTAACAATTTTATTTGTTCACGTTTTAATCCTTTGCAAATCTTAAAAGCTTTATTCAGCGGGGTATGAATGTATTTATTATCAGTTTTAACAATTAAACTTCTATACTTTGGAAGCACTAAATTGGAACTGAAACTTGACCTGGTTATGTTATTTGTATTAAAGACGACATCAAGCATTACGTGATTAACGAATGATTGAACTTTCTGAATCTTTGAATATGGAAAGTTGTAAGGTCTTAACATCTACTGCTTTTTGTCTGTTACTTCTTTAATGATCATCAATTTTTCAATAGAGTCACCAAACTCGCTGTTCAATTCTTCAATCAAGTCTTCTGTTCTCTCATTGCCATCGAAACGCTTTTTGAACTCTTTTAATTTTGACATGGCATAAGTGCCAATGGTTTCCCTGTTCTTAAAAATACGATTGGTTAAAAGGTTGACGGAAGTACCATAAGTATCAATTCCCAATTCACTTGCCTTCTTAGCCGTTGTATCGCCTTTACCATCTTTCTCAAAAAGAACCACATTATCAGGTAAACAATCCGAAATGATAAATGGTGAGTGAGAAGTAAGTAATACATCTTTTAGCAAGTGAACATTGAAGTTGCCATTTGGTAAATCCTTTGGATTCCCTGCTGTGATGCTGTCGTTTAGTATTTTGATAAACTTCGCTCTCCAACTTGGATTGAAATGGGTTTCGGGTTCGTCCAATAAAATAAGGGAACGCCTGTCTTTAAGCAACAAACAAATACCCATGGTATGAATAAACTGATGTTCCCCGTCCGAAAAACTTCGTAGAAGCAAATCTTTTCTCTGCCCAGTGCCCCTAAGTTGTTTCTCTATGTAAAATTCTAAGAAATGAAACACATCTTGCTCTGGCGTACCCGTAGGAAGCTTCCAATCTGTATATAAACCTTGTGATTGATAAACTCTTTCTTTGGTCTTATCGTCCAAAAAGTGATTATTTAGCTCATACAGTAACCTAAAAAAATGAAAGCATTCTAAACCCGAACGGAAATGTTCTTTGAAAGCTGCTTTGGTTGCTTCATTTACAAAAAAGTCTAACCAAAGCGTCTGTGTCTTTTGGTCTAAGTGCCATGATGTAGCACATTTTTTAAGATTGGCCAGTTGATTTTGTTCTATCAGCCAAAGTATCGGGATGCTTTTCTTTTCTTCAGGAAATTCAAAGTTGTGCAGATGAATATTCATCCTGAAACTCTGCAGACCTAAAATGCCTGTATTGTCAATGTTTCTAAGTGGTTCAAGTGTCTTATCATTTTCAAACAATAAACAACATAAAAGCACTGCTTGGCTCATGTTGTTATCGATGTAGATCAAACTGTTTTCTGATTCCTCAAAACTGCTGTAATTGTCTCGTGCAGCCTGTCGATATTCGTCCAAATGGATGAGGCGGCTTTTTATGAAGGGCAAACTCAAAATTTCGTTTTCTCCTGAGGAATAGCCAATAATATGAGCCGGTAAATATACTTTGCCTTCGGCTGCACTATCTCTAGCCTTGGGCGGAATTAGTGAAACCTCTCTCTTCTCCGTACTTTCATCAAAGGGGAATGACTGAATAAACATTTTGGGCTCTTGGCCTTCTTCCTTCGTAATGGTTACTTTATCAAATAACGAAACCACATAACCTTTTCGATCATGCTGACCAATCAGATATTCTAAGGTAAAGGCATCAGGTGTGCATTCGTTTCGTTTAAAGTTATTGGGGTCTTTGATGCTTTCAGGCAGATAACGAGCTACGCAAACTTCTAAATGATAAAAAATAGTTGCTAGTGCTTCTAATACGTTACTCTTGCCACTTCCATTTAAACCAGCGAAACAGAAAGGCCGAAATTGCCCCATGGCTTCGGTGTCTGCCAAGGTATGGAAGTTTATTTCAAAACCTTTTTGCAAGCTTCTGAAACCCTCTTCGTTTTCTATTTTTAGCCTCAATAATTTCATTAAACTGTTAGCTTTACTTTTTTTGTTTTCTCATCAAATACTTGTTTCACTCTACCTTCCTTGATTAGCTCAAAGACGAAGCCTTTCGCCTTATCATAGGTTTGCTGTTCGTAAAACCTGTTTTCGTTTAGTTCGTCAGTGTTTAATCTTTCAATCAATAATTTTATTGAACCTGAATTGCTGTTCTCCTTGAAGAATTGGTAATCATTTTCAAGCAACACTTCTAAATCAACCGCTATGTTGAAATCTAATTCGCCTCTGAAAGCAAGATAAGATAGAGTATTATTTAATTGCGAAACAAAATTCACACTCTGATTTAGTTTCTCTTTGAGGCTATCATACTTATGGAAGATTGAATTAAATCTTTCCTGTAAATCTCGTGGAGGGACAGGAACTGGTATTTTCTCTAGATTACTTTTGTTTAGTTTGATTTGGTCAATGCCTGTTATATATGGCTTCAAATCAATTAAATTCAAAGAGTATAGTAAATAGTAAATTGTGCAAACCCCGTTATCTGATAAAACATGTGCATGATTGTTTACCCAAAATTTGCCATTTGCTAAGAAGGCATTATTCTTCCTGTTATAAAGTAAGTTCTTTCCGTCTTCAGCAATCAAGAGGTAATTGCCATCAAACTTATAATCGTCAATGTAGTCTATAATTCCTGTGGCACCATAATATGGGTATTCACCATTTCGATTATCTCTATCAGATTCTTTAATAGGAACTCTTTTCGAGTTCTCGTTTTCAGCTACATCTGCGAAAGGTTTGACAATCCATTTTTTTGTGTTGAGAACTGGATCCCCAAACATCTCCAAAAACGTAGCCCGCAACAATTCATCATACTTCTTTATTGTTTCTTCCCGCTTATCCAAAATGGTTTTTGCCTTGTCTAATATGGCTACAATTTTGTTTTGTGTTTCGAGGTCGGGAAGAGGTAATTCAACTTTATCAATAAACCCTCTTGAAATTCCGCCTACTGTAGCTCCTCTGAAATCATTTTGAATTTGTTCTTGTCCTGTTGGAGAATGTAGAAAATAAAAAACATACTTTGGGTTGGCTAAATTCTGATTTATTTCTAGCCTGAAAACATGTTCATTTATTGCAGCCTTTTTGTAAGGAAAATCCTCATCCACAAAACTTGTTTTCCCAGTAGTTGCTCCATCCTTTACAATTAGAATGTCTTGGTAACGGACTTTACCACTTCGCATCTTTAAAAAGAAGTCTTCTGAAACAAATTCTTCTTTATCCCATTTAAATCCACCATTGTTATTTAGATGAGTACCACCAATACTTATTATTCCTGTATCAATGCTCCCTCCTTTTTCACGAGAACCTGATTCAAGTCTTTCTACTATTCTGCTTAATTCAACTTTTTCCATTATCCAATCAAATTTTTAAGTTCCTGCATATCTTTTTGGATTTCGGATTCTAATTGAAACAAGGCTTCTAATATCTTTTTCGGTGGTTCATAGGTTTGCTCTTCGTATTCAAACTTTTTATAGCGGTTATAGCTCAGGTCTAAACCATTATCTTGAATTTCCGAAATCGGCACATAGAAATGATTTGTTCGTTCTATTGGTGTGTCAATTGCTCTGTTTCTGTATGAGTCAACCGCAATTGGTAAAGGATTTTCTGCCAGTTTCTTTCTGTTGTCGTCAAGGCTGTATCCATCATTTTTCAATTCATAAAACCATACTTTCTCTGTATGCCATTTTGAGCTGTCTTCCTTTTCTTTGGTGAACAGCAAAATTGCTGTTTTTACACCCGTGTATGGTTTGAATACACCACTTGGCAATGAAATAACTGCTTCTAACTGATTATCTTTTAACAGAATTTCTCTCGTTTTCTTTTGGTTTTTGCTGCTTCCAAAAAGAACACCTTCAGGAATTATGACTGCTGCTCTACCGCCACTTCTTAGCATTTTTGAAATACGGACTAAAAATAGTAGTTCGCTTTGCGTGCCATCTATCTTTAGCTTGTCGCTCATTCCTGTTTTATCAATCCTTCCTGTAAATGGTGGGTTGGCCATAATAACCGAATATTCTCCATCCTTGTGAAGTTGATCATACTTTTTTGAAAGTGTATCTGTGTTTTCAATCTGCGGAACTTTAATACCATGTAACATTAAGTTCATTAAACCAATACGCACCATGGTTTGATCCACATCAAAACCCCAAAAAGTCTTTTCGTTCAGGTTGTCCCAGACTTTTTGCTGGTTAATTTTATCCCCACCGTATTTTTTAAACCGTTTAAAGCCGTTTTCATCTTTGGTGATTTGTTTGGGGCTGGTGTATTTTGTTAGGATGTGTTGGTATGCTCCTACTAAGAAACCGCCAGTTCCGCAAGCAGGGTCACAAATTTTGTCAGTCCAATCAGGATCAATCAATTCACACATAAATTGAATCAAGTGTCTAGGCGTTCTAAACTGTCCGTTTTTACCTGATGAACCAATTTCATTGATTAAGTATTCGTACACATCTCCTTGTGTATCTTGAAACTGCTGTCCTGCATCTTGTTGAACTCTGATATCTTCAAAAATTTCATCGATCGCTTTAACAGCTTCATCCAGCAAGGCCGAGTTATTAATAATAAACTGAGCATTTTGCATGTGCCTTGTATAAGGCTGTGACGGGTCGTTTAAATTTTTAATGAATGGAAATGCTTTAGTAGAAACCACTTCTAACATTGTATTTGGGTCGAGTTTTGAAAATTGTGACCATCGACAATCATCTGCTTTTTCATAAATTGGTTTCTTCCTTTTATCGAGTTGTACTTTTCCTTTTCTATCTATTTTTTCTCTAATAAATATGGATTTGTATTTAACTCCGGCAAAATCAGCTTTTTTTTGTGCATCTAAATCAGCATCATCAATCCTGCGCATAAAAAGCAAATAAGAGATTTGTTCAATTGCAGTAATTGGGTTGGTGATTCCTCTGCTCCAGAACTTATCCCACAGCTTATTGATTTTCGATTTTAATTCGTTTGATAACATACTTGTTCTGTTTTTTATGCGGCTATTCTTTAAATAACTGTGATGATTTCTTCAATTTCTTTAGATGAAAATACGCCTAGAATTTTTTGGATGCAATTGTGTAAAGGTCGGATTTATCAATTCTTTCTTTTCAATCCTACCTTTGTCAATCAGATATCATAAGCTCAAAATAAAGAAAATTTCCTGAGTCTAGACTGCTTACTGGCATATTTTTTGTCCCCAGTGGAATCTTGGTCATACCTCTCACAATTGCTACTAAATTTAGGGCTAAAAAACAGGCGGGCTCTTTAGAAAAAAAACAAAGTCATTCTCGAAACCCTATGAAACCCCTTACTCTACTCCTCCTCCTCGCGCAATGCGCCTTCTCACAAACGGATACGCTCGTGATCGGCAAGTACAAGTTTTCCTTGCAACGCGTCAAAATGCACTATGACTCCTGGCAACCTGGCGTGGCACGGTTGCCCATGGAATATGCCGAACACAAACCAGACGTCGAAATCAAGGATATGATGCTCACCGATTCGCTTTATGCTTATGAAGTCGATGACGGAGGTGTCAGCTACCTGGTAACCAAAGCCTACGCGCCCCAAATCAAGAAACCGGAAAGCATCCACCTCCACGGATTCCTTGACACAGTCCGGGTCAGCTTCAACGAGCTCATCAACCTAAAGGGCTACCTCACGCAGCATGGACGGCGCTACCCACTCACCAGTCTGAGCATGCTGCACCTCGACCGGGGCTCATCGACAGAATTTCTTGTGCCTCATGTAAACACAAATGTCTTTGCCCTATTCGATTTCTTTAACGACGCTGACTATCGACAGCGCTGGCAACACACGTTCTTTGCCATTACGGCGATGTATTACCAGAAAGGTCAGGCCACCTACTACCTCAACCGCTCGCTTATCTTTTACATCGACTAATGGCCCTGAACCGGTCGGCGTCTTTCAAACAATTCACCTGCTTCCGTTGTTATAGGTTTCATAACATCTCATTTTATGATCCGCAGACTCATTTTTTTCTTTGTCCTGAATTTTGGTGCGCTGGCCCTGGGCGGCTTGTTTACTGGCAGCGGCGTGAGTTCCGACTGGTACAGCAACCTCGACAAAGCTCCCTGGACGCCGCCGGGCTGGGTCTTTGGCTTTGCCTGGACCACCATCATGCTGTGCTTCACGGTTTACATGGCCTTGCTGTGGCCCAAAACGGCCGATAAAAAGCAGTTAGCCTGGCTTTTTGCGCTCCAATGGCTGCTCAATGTATCGTGGAACCCGGTGTTCTTCTATTTCCACCAGGCTGCGGTGGGTTTGGTGCTCATTGTATTGCTCACGCTGCTGGTAGGCTTTTTCCTGTTCCGCTACCGCCAACCGCTCGGCTGGTGGAGCCTGCTGCTCCTGCCCTATTTTCTGTGGCTGCTCATTGCCACCTCGCTCAATGCCTACATTATCCTGAACAATGGATGAAACGGTGAACACCTTGGATAAAAGGGATTTTTACGTTATGACATCTTATAAACTACGGCTTTCCACAGGATTTACAAAAACACTACAAAAATAAGTAGTCAAAAACGCAGGATTTTTTCCTTTTAACAGCTTTCCGTTTTTTGGTTTCGTTTTAATTTCTACCTTTGACCTGCCGGAAACAATCCGGTAGGCAGGGTTTATCTACACTCGGGGGAGTTCAAAAATGACCCTGCCTTCTTTTCCTCCTTCTCTATTCACCATATCGATTTTACATGGCAGGTTGAAATGACCGCTCGGCATCGCTATTACTACATACTGTTTCTATTTCCCACAGTTCGTTCCATTTTTCAATCGCAGACTCCAGGGCCGAAACCTGTTCTACGACTGCCTTTGGTCATGCGTGCATATTCAATTCTCGTCACATAAGGTTATGCCAACACACAGCCATAAAATTGAATGACCATTTCGGCTGCCGCTATTTATACCGAAAAACCCTTAGCAAGCCAAACTAAGGCATGGATTCACCGGCACATACGGTTATTTAACCTATATTTGTATATCTTAATTGCACTTGCATAACTTTCTATGCCCGGGTCTTTTCGGATGCCACTTTTTTCTTGAAACACAAAACTGTACTTATTATTGACGACGATCCAGACGAGCACCTGCTTATCCATGAAACCATCAAAGGATGCGGAGGGCTTCCTGTTTTCGAATTTTGCCTCTCGGCCCTGCAAGCCCTTAAAAACCTGGATAATGGCTCCGCAAAACCCGACCTTATTGTGGTGGACATCAACATGCCCCGCATGAGCGGCATTGAGTTTTTGAAAGAGATCAAAAGCCGGGAAGACCTCAGGCACATTCCGGTGTTCATCCACTCTACCGCAGGCGACGCTGAAACCAAAAAATCGTGTTGTGAATTGGGCGCGGCAGCTTATCTGAAAAAGGGCCTCGACCACCATTCACTTCTCGAAGCAATTTGCGCCACTCTTGGGCGCACCTTGCCAGCGTAAAGCGATGACGCAACGACTGGACTAATTTCTGTTACACGCCTTTTATTGGTCTTTTTTCTTCACGGCTATAAAACCGAGAACAACAGCAGCAATAACAACAACGATAAAAACAATTAATATCATGATTGGATTTTTAATGCAATACCATTCAAATATACTGCCTGCCACCTGATGAGCCAAACAAACATCACGCAACGCTACGATCCCGCACGACGGTAACAGTATTTTTCCAGGAAACGCTCTTTGGGAATACGCAAGCCACGGCCCGCTATTTTCCCGATGCCTTCGCTCACCCGGTACAACCAGTTCCCTCCAAAATCAATAAAAACCGGACGCCTGGCATCTTCCCAACTCCGCCGCGGACGTGTCCAGCTAAAAGTCCCGGGAAATGACAACGCGGCGTCACCGAGGCTGGCATGGTACAATGTGCTTATGCGTTCGTTCAGCTGCGCTTCAACCACACGTTTGCCCGCACCTGCGTACCCACGATAATACATTGCCTGATCCGGATGCCAGCTGAATTCCATTTGTTCAAGCAACGCTGATATGCCCGGCTGTTTTACCTGCCAGCCCTCGATAACAAGTCCATGAATGTATGGCGCATAATTATCTGCCACTTCCCTATCGCCAAGTAGGTTTACTTTCCAGTGGCGTGTAAAATCATCATCGTAAATCGTGAATTGATCCCTGAAGGGTTTGCCATTAACGACCCAGAGCATCCGCTCACCATAAAAGGCTTCGCGCGCAGCGATCTCGGTTGCCGACAAGGGCGAGTTTTGAAATTCGAAAACAATGCCCTCGGGGTTAATCACATCGGCTATGTGTTTTACGCCCTGTTTTACCACTGCTATTTCCGAACAGTCTTCGCCAAACAGACTTTTCCAGTCGCGGTGCCATGGCGTTTCTGTTTCCTGCCAAGGGTCGCAACTCTCGGTTGCCAGGTGAGCCCAGTGCCAAACGAGTTTAGTGCCACATTTGGCCTGAACAGCGGCACCGCAATGCAGGCACTCGCCTTTTAAGCCCGGTCGGGCAGCTGTTTTCAGTCCCTGGAAAAGCGCATACTCCATGGCAACAAAGGTACAAAAGCAACGAAAACCGAAGGCATGAAACATCGGAAAACTAGCCGGTCACGAAAAAAAAGAAACGTTTTTTTCGCATGAAGCACCGAAAAATGCCATCAAAAAAAATGCTACAAATCATAGTAATACACTGCCACGAAACGTACTATCTTTGAAATAGCAAAACCTGAAACAATGAGCACCTTGGTGGAAAAAAACCCATACACACGTATTCTCGAGAACGATCCTTTCGACTCCGGGAATAACATCCTTTATTATCAAAACATTGCCATTTGCCTGGCCGATGTGGCACAAAGCTATAACCATTCGCGGGGCGAAGATCTTTTCATGGGCTATTCCGCGCTCTCCGAGCAGGCGCAAGCCCTTTCAGACATATACGCCGAGCTTTACCATACCGATGAAGAAATACGCGAATTAAAAGAAATGATCCATACAGAATTCAGCGCCGTGTTGGTTGACTTGCAGGATTATTGCGAGCATTACCCGGATGAAACCGTTAACCGTGATATAGAGTTCGGCAGGATCTTTCTCCAGGCATTTACGACCTGATCCCTTAGCCTTTCAGGAATTCTTTTTACATACCGTTGCTGCATAACGGCAACAAAAAATCCCCTGCCCGTCGACAGGGGATTTGAAGACAAGACCTCAGCATCCTAACGGATAATGACGATCTTCCCTGTTTTAATGATCCGGTCTTTGGTACTTAATTTATAGAAGTACACACCATTCACCAATTCCTCTTGATGTATCGCCATCTGCTCCTCAGTAGGATCTACATCGTAACGCGCTACCACTTTCTGATTAGCATCCATGATCTCGAAAACACCGGGTTGACCAATGGCGTAAGCCAGCGTCATTGAGCCTGTATTCGGATTTGGATAAACAGTAGCGCCTTCGCCGCCATTGACAACCACTTCAAGTGGCGGCTGGATAATAAATTGACAGCTAACGGTGTGCGTATCTTTAACTTTACAGGTATTTCCCGGTGCAATGGTCGTCGAAGCATTCCAGGTAATTACCCCTCCAGGATAAGAAAAGCTGATCGCTGCCGAAGTACCGGTTCCGCTCGAAGGCGTGGCGTTGGTAGCCGACCAGCTATAGCTGGTGAACGGGTTCGTCACAACAGGGCTTACACTGTACAAGTTTGAAACACCACAACCTACGCTGGTAGGCCCACTCACGGTGATGATGGCCGGCGACATGGCAACCAGTACGGTGCCGGTTGTAACGCAGCCTGTATTAACATTTGTAGCAGTTAGTGTGTAAATGGTGGTAGATGGCGGGCAAACCATGGTACTCGCAGCCGTAGGCGTCGCAACGCCGGTTGTCGGCGACCATTGGTACACCACAAATTTCTGAAGGCCGCAGTTTCCACCGATTGTGGTGCAGCCACCGGCGCATAAAGTTGTTGAAGGCGTCATGCACAGCGAAGGCTTGGCAATGACAGAAACAGTAGCCACTGCCGGGGCCGAAACACATTGCCCGTTTGATCCGGTTACGGTATAGGTTGACGTAGAAGCAGGCGTTACGGTAATACAACTGCTGTTTGCGCCTGTGCTCCAGGTATAAGTAGATGCGCCCGACGCGCAAAGGATTTTGGAGCTTCCTGCACATACCGACGACGAAGCCGGCGATACGGATATAACCGGTACCGGAATAACCGATACGGTGACAGCCGAACTGGCCGTGCAGCCTTGCGGATCGGTGATGTTAACCGTGTACACCGTTGTCACGCTTGGGCAGGCTGTGCTGGTTCCCGAATTCGGAGAAGCAAGGCCTGTAGCCGGAATCCAGGTATAAGTAGTGCCTGCGGGCGTATTATCGCATTGTGCTTTAACCACGGTGCAACTGCCGGAACAGATCGAAGTGGACGCACTCATGCATACCACCGGTTTAGGAGCCACGGTTACGACCGCGCCTGTTCTTCCTGCACAACTGCCGATGCTACCGGTAACCGTATAGCCGGTGGTAACACCTGGCGTCACGGTAATGCAAGCGGTAGTGGCACCGGTATTCCAGGTATAGGTGGAGGCGCCCGATGCGCAAAGCGTTTGGCTGGATCCCGCGCAGATGGTGGACGTGGCCGGACTTATGGTAATAGTAGGCGTTGCTATAACCGTAACCAACACGGTTTCGGTACGTACACAGCCGTAGCTGTTCACGGCCGTTACGGTGTACACCGTCGTTACCGGTGGGCAGGCAGTGGTGCTGCCACTGTATGGCGACGATAAACCGGTTGATGGAGCCCATGTATAGCTATCGGTAGATCCGGCACATGCGGCTTTAAGTACCGTACAGCCGCCGGCGCAAATTGTTGCCGAAGGCGACAGGCACATGCGCGGCATCGGATTTACCACAACCGTTCCGGTAGCCGTTGCTGTACAACCCGTACTTGAAAGTGTGCCCACGACCGAATACGTAGTGGTTACAGGCGGCGTTACAGAGATGCAGGATGTGTTGGCACCCGTACTCCAGGTGTAAGTAGATGCGCCGGATACGCAAAGGTTTTGAGATGATCCCTGGCAAATGGTGGCACTTGCCGGAGCCAGGGTAAGCGAAGGCGCTGCGAGCACAAATACGGTTGTGGTAGCTACCGTTGTACAGCCCGCCAGGTTTGTAGCAGTGAGCGTGTACACAGTCGTTACTTTCGGGCAAGCCACCGTACTGCCGGAGTTAACGGAAGCAATACCGCCCGGAGGCGACCAGGTGTAGGTGACTGTTGAAAGATCAGTATCGTCACAAATGCCATTCAGCACGGTGCAGCCATTGGCACACACTTTCGTGCTCGACGACAGACAGATGTTCGGCCCAGGAATGGTATAAACGCTGGCAGTTGCCACACCACTGCCACAGGCGCCGTTGTTACCGGTAACGGTGTAAACAGTGAGGCTGGCCGTTGGGTTCACAGTGATACAGTTGCCTGTAGCGCCTGTGCTCCAACTGTAGGTAGATGCACCCGATGCACACAGTGTTTGGCTTGCGCCTGCACAGATCGTTGAAGTGGCAGGTGATACCGTAACACTGGTAGCTGTTCCGGTAGAAATACCCAATGTGCTCGTGGCCGAACAGCCGGTGGCCGGATCGGTTACCGTAAGGGTAAGGCTCGCCGGCAGGCTTGTCCAGGTGGTATTAAATGTTTGCGCATTGCCACTTACCGGCGAGGCGTTGGTAGCCGTCCAGCTATAGGTATAACCGGCAGGTCCATAATAACTTTGCTGAACGCCTGTAACCGGACACGACGGCCCCGTAATCACCGGAGGTGCAGGAGCGCTGATGGTGACAGTATGGCTTATTGCCGGACGGCCGTCAACCGACAAGGTTACAACATAGGTCCCCGGCGATGCATAGGTATGGCAAGGGTACTCAAAATTGCCGGAAGTTGTGCCGCCATTGGTACCTGCCGGAATTACGGTGTTCGTTCCCGATGTGCTATTGCCGTCGCCGAAATTCCACGCGAAATTAGTGCCGCAGCCAAGGCTGGTGAAACATGCCTGCGCGCATCCCTGAACACAAAATGTAAACTCATCGGGCAATGAGCCGGTTTGTCCGATAATGTCGTTGGGCAAATCCTGACGGCAATATTGCGAAGGCAGTAATGGCACGCCCCAGAAGTTGTAGCCACATTCGTTGGATGTACCACTGGTATTAAGCACATTGGGGAAATTGATAATGGCCAAATAGGTTTGCGGAATGGCTGGATAACCTGCACGCGCAACATATACCCTGCCGTCGGGTCCCAGCTGCAAACTATTGAAAAAGCTGATAACCGTTGTGTATCCAGGCGGCACAAACGGAATGCTTACGTAAGGCGGATTGGCATGACAGGTTGAAAGCGAGCTGAGATCGTACTGCCGGATACTTCCGGAGGCTTTTACATACAACACTTTCGAATTTGGGCTAAACGTGGCGCCAATGCCATCAACGCCCGGCAAAGTAGCCACATGGTTAAAGCGTCCGCTGGCGCAATCAAAATAATAGAGGTAACCCGTGGTTGAGCCGACATCGCCTACAAAGAATAATTTTTTATCAGGGCTGATTGCCATTTGCGTAATCCCGTCATTGCCCGGGCCGATAGCAGAAGATGGCGCATAAGGTGCCGCATCGCTCAATACCGGCACGTTAGCGATTCCTGTATTGGTAACGAGATAGGCCGCCAACGATTGGCTAACGGTAGCCAGCGGTCCTGGATTGATCAGACCGGTTTGCGTGTTGTTCTTCGGTTTTTCGATCACCCACAGATCGGTACCGTTGCAATGCGGCACGGCAATCAGGGATTCGGTGGTAGCGTAGTTCTGGGTGGGATTAACCGGCGTTGTACTCAACACCGTGCCGCCCGGAATACTCATATCCACTTCGTATTGGCTGATGCCAAGATTGTTTGAAGGCGTATCGACATCGCTATGTGTGAAAATAAAATAATGGTCGGTCGTTCCCGGCTTCGGCGTAATTAAGGTTCCCTGACTGGTGGACACAGTGCTAAGGTTATTGGGCGACCCATTCAATGTATTATTACCATTCGGCATCGGCGTGTGCGACGAATTCCACACGGTTCTTCCATTGGTGTAAAACAAAAGGTTTCCGGCATTATCGCTCACGGACGCACTCGTTTCGCCTGTGGTAAGAGCGGCAGGGCTTTGTGCCACCGCAATGCCGGTGGCAAAACTTACCGAGGCGTTGGTGCCGAAATACCAGTTGGCCCGGTTCCCGCTGTAAGGTGTGCAATTAGACACAAACACCTGCAACATTGATGAAAAGTTGTTTCCCGAACCGTCAGTGATATTAAGTGATACATTATATGTGCCCGGCGTGGCATACACAATACCCGTTGGGTTATTGGTTCCCGAGGCGCTGGAAGGCATACCTCCCGGGAAACTCCAGCTGTAAGATGCCGCACCTGAGCCTGCAACAAAACCAACAGGCAGGCCGGTACATACCTGCTGCGATCCTCCCGGCAGGTCAGTGATAAATGTAGGATCTATGGCATTGGCCTGGCATCCGCCGGGCTGTGTGAGGCCTGTTACCAAATGGTTTGAGAACGACACCAGATTGGCCCGGTACAATTGGATGGTTGCATGCATGCGGTCTGCCTGATCTTCGGTGAAGGTATTCCGGCAGCTTCCGGGCTGGTCGTAAGCATAGTCCATGTGATTTTCATACATATCGGGCAAGTTCGGAAATTCGGAACAGGAGTTTGGCGGACTTGCCGATAAAGCAGCGCAGGTTGTTTGGTTGGGAACAGCAACCGGCGGCGTATCGCAGCACTCATCGCCGCTGGCATTGCAAGGCGTGCCATTGATCACTTCCGTACAACCGAACTGGAACGTGTGAAACAAACCCAGGTAGTGTCCTGATTCGTGAATGAGAATGCGTCCCTGATTATAGTTGAGTCCGCCCGAATTGATCCCGAAACCATTGAGGCGCATCACCACGCCATCGAGGTAAGCGGCGGGGCCCATGATTGGAAATGGTGCGTAACCCACCACACTGTTCACATAGGGACTCGGCACCTGGCTAATCTGATCAACGACCCAAATGTTCATGTACCGGTTAAATGCAAACCCCGTGTAAGCTACATTTACCAGCGCCTGCTGGCTGTTTGCTCCCGTTGCATTCATATTATGGTTTCCGGCAACGGTATTGGCCACTGCCGTTGTACAACGGGTAATGCCAGGTGTTGTATTGTAATACAAGTTAGCATTATAAGCATTGATGTTGGCCCAGGGTTGCCCGTTTGGAAGCGTTTGTGCCAGGCAAAATTTTATTTGCGCATCATCGGCAATGCTACCGTACGGAGAACCGAGCAAATTGGCAAAGCCATCGTTGAGGAGATCAATTTGGGCCTGCACCTGAGCATCGGTAAGGGCCGATGCATTGGAACCCACGAGATGCACTACAACGGGGATGACGTAATTATTAGGCTGGGTTCTTGCAGAGGCCAATTGTCGCTTGTTATACGCAACCTGACGCCGGATAAAAACCTTTACCGAATCGAAATCAGAGCCGGAAGTACTGTCGCTTTTAACGACACTGAGGATGTGATCGAAGCCGCAGGCTTCCTGGGCCTGGACCCAGATGTTACACAAAACAAGGGTAAGTAATGTGATTACTTTTTTCATACATTGGAGTTTAAAAGTGAATAACCGGTTTAGGAGTTAGCCAAATGTATAGTATTTATGCATGACGAAACATGCGTAAAACTACCCGATTTCACAGGTAGTTTTACGTGATTTCAGAAGTAACAATGTGCTAAGGATGTGCTAAGATGTGAAGCCGTAAAGCATTAACTGTTTGCTTTTCTAACTTGCCTTCGTCTGAAATAAAGTGCAATGTGTTCGGGCGAGTTGCCTACCGCCGCTACAGCTTCTTTTAGTTCCTGCCGGCTGCAACCGAATTTCTTACACCAATAAATGATCTCCCATTCTTCATGGAGATGGACAAGGTAAGCATCTTCGGGGTTCTTGAGTGGTTTGTAGGTCATCAGGCGTAATTAAGAAGATATCTATGGAAGTATCAATATGAGTACCATGCCAGCGGGGTATGAAAAACGTTTTTTGCGCATAAGTTTCCCCTATTAATAACCTATCTTTTTTTAACGTGGATTCACACCGCCTGTTCCGTAATTACCGCAAAGCAGGCACGGGAGCATGTTGTCATATCTTTGACAAACCATTATGGTAACAGGCATCCATTTTCGATGAAACTTATATCTTTGAAAAGATTGTCGAAAGATTATTGTTACTAAAAAACTGCCCTATGATGAACGCCGACGAATACTGCTTCCTGATCGACAATACCCCTGATGTAGTGACCTGTTGGGACAAAGACCTGAAACTGACATTTGCGAACAAGGCCTTGGAAGACAAAACCGGCATACCCAACGCCATGCTATACGGTAAAACCAAACTCGACATGGGGCAACCCAACGACATTGCGCTCCCATGGATGGATAGTTTGCGTTCTGTTTTTAGGCATGGCGCCAACGAATCGCATTATAATTCGCTCGCTACCCCCAAGGGCATCGTGCATTTTCATTCCCGCCTGTTTCCCTGGAGGAATGAGGCAGGCGATGTAGAAAAAGTTTACGCTATCGGGCGCGACATCAGCGAGCTGCGGGAACTGATCCAGAAAAACGATGAACAAAAGGCCTTATTACTTAGGCTGAGCGATGAGTTACTGCCGTTAACGGATCCTGTAAAAATGCAGGAAGTTTCGGCTCATATACTCGGGAGACACCTGGGCGCCGACATCGTGTATTACACAGAACTAAACGAGCCACTTACGAAAGCAACGATCCGGAGCCTATATAGCACGAAAAGTGATCTAATGCTGAAAGGAGAATACGAGGTGCGTCACATCCCCGGACTTAGCGAAAGCACGCACCGCCGTGCGCCGTACCTTTCCAACGATATTACCGCCGACACAAACCTGCACCAAACCGCCCGCGAAACTTACCTGGCGCTCGGACAACAGGCCGTAGCGGTTGTACCCCTTGTTAGACCCTGTGGAGGCACCGCGGCCATTGTAGTATGTCTGCAACACGCAAAATCGTGGACGGCGGAAGAAGCCTGCCTGGTTGAAGAAGTTGCACGGCGCACCTGGGATGCCGTGGAGCGGGCGACAGCCGAACAAGCCCTTGTTAAATCGGGGGAACATTATCGCCTGCGGCTCGAAGACGAAGTGAACGATCGTACCCTCGAATTAAAAGAAAGCAAAGAGCTCCTGCAATCCATTTACGATAGTAGCCTTATTCAGATGTCGGTACTTAAAGCCGTTCGCGATGCCCACGGAAAGATCAGCGACTTTCGCATCACGATTGTAAACCGGGAGTTGGAACGAGAAACAGGACGTGCCGATCTCGTAGGCAAGCTATACATGCAGGAATATCCCGGTATTAAAATTTCCGGCATTTTTGATATGATATGCCGTGTGGTAGAAACCGGGAAACCCGAACAACTGGAATATTTCTATCCATACGACGGTTTTTACAAATGGTTTTCGTGCATGTTTGTAAAAATGGATGATGGCGTAGTAGCGACCAATCTTGATATAACCTCACGCAAAGAAGCTGAAGAAGAAAGGCTGCGAAACCTTGTTTTACTCGAGCAATCGGAAGAACTGGCAAACATGGGCAGCTGGCAGTTCGACCTCCATTCGGGCCGCTTCAGTTGGTCCGACGGTATGTATCGCTTGTTTAATCTTCCGAGGCAAAGCCCGGTAGTACCCGAAATATACCTGGAGTATGCAACAAATACGAGCCAGCGTGCGGCCGAAAGAGTTGTTCATTTGATACGCACCGGCCAGCAGGATTTCGAGGAGACCATTGAAACAACTGTAAATGGGCAGTTGAAGATACTGAAATTGAAAAGCGTTGTGATTTCCGGCCCCGACGATCAGCCGGCCCGTACCCTGGGAGTTGATATGGATATCACAGAACGGGTAGAGGCCGAGCGCAAAAACCGCCGTTTGCAGGACGAGCAAAAACGCCGCGAAGAACAGAAACAGGAGGAACTGATGAACATGAAACTGCAACAACAACGCGAGGTGCTGAATGCCATCATTCTCACACAAGAGCAGGAACGCGAACGCATCGGCGAATCGCTCCACAATGGGCTTGCGCAACTTCTTTACGGCGTACAAACCAGATTGCAGGTATTGAAAGTACGCGATGAGGAAAACGAGAAACAATTGAGAACCATACTCTCTATTGTAAGCGACGCCATCAACGACGCGCGCCGCATCACCTTTGAGCTTGTGCCGGTAGTACTTAAAGATTACGGCATCGAAGTTGCGCTAAAGGAGCTGATCAGGAAAGTAACCAAAGAAATGCTTCATGTTACCCTGAAATTATCCGGCATCAATACGCTTCCCGAGAAACTGGAATTTGCTATTTACCGCATAGTCCAGGAATTGCTTAATAATATTGTAAAGCACGCCGCAGCTACCGAAGCGGCGTTCACGATCAGCCGTCAGAAAAACCAGATTACCATAACAGTAAGCGATAATGGTATTGGCTTCGATGAACACGAACTTCAACAAGTTGGAAACGGCATGGGATTGAAAAACATCCGGAATCGTGTGAAACTCCTGAAGGGCGGCTTTTCCATTACATCACCTGCGCGGGGCGGCACCGTGATTACGATTACCCTGCCAGCTGAGTAGTATTGTGTGTGAATTTGTTGTGTTACGATACCAAACCATTCATCACGGCATAGCGAATGAGCGTAGCCGTATTGTTGGTTCCTGTTTTGTCGAGCAGATTTTTGCGCCGTGTTTCGATGGTGCGTACGCTGGTGAAGAGCTTATTCGCAATTTCGGTATTGGTATGCCCTTCTGCGATCAGCAAGAGCACATCCATCTCACGCTCGCTAAGTACTACTGGAGGCGAGCTCTGTTTGCGAAGGTCGCGCCTGTTTTGCTTGGCAAGCATATTCAGCGTAAATTCCGAACTGATATAAACACCATCGTTGGCTACTTTGCGAATGGCAAACAATAACTCCTCACGCGACGAATTTTTCAGGATATAACCGTCGGCACCCGCGTAGATCATATCCACCAAATAGCTTTCGTGATCGTGCATAGATAGAATGAGTACTTTTACCGCAGGGTATTTGCTCTTTACCTGCGTGGTGCATTCCACCCCCCCCATTTCAGGCATGTTCATATCCATCAGCAATACGTCGGGCTGATCGTTTTCCAGTTTTTTAAGCATTTCCACGCCGTTCGGCGCTTCACCCGTTACGACAATATCGGTCTCGCCTTCCAGCAGCGCTCTAATACCCTGCCTAACGATCTCATGATCTTCTACCAAAAAAACTTTTACAGGCATATCTCGATTGTGATTATTGTGTTTTAGTACTACTTTTCTTTTCAAACATCACGGATACCCGCCGGTCATTATCTTTTAGAAACGCATCGATTTCTGAGGCAAAAGACAACAGTTTCTTATAACTGTAGGCTTTGGTAAAAAACGCATTAGCTCCCAATTGCATGCACTTCTGCCTGTCGTCGGCATTTACAGAAGTGGAATACATAAAAACAGGCAATTTGGCGTAAGTCTTGTCGCTGCGGATGGCCGCCAACGTTTCCAAACCGTTCAATTTGGGCATATTAATGTCCATCAGGATCAAATCCGGTAACGTTTTCCCCTCGGCAGACAGATGGCGTAACCGGTCGAGCAGTTGTTTTCCGTCCCTGACATGAGTCAGGTCGTATGCCTGGCCTAGTTCTTCGAAAGCCTGACGGATGATCAAAAAATCATCGTCGTCGTCGTCCACCAAAAATAACCTAAAACCAGCCATAAGAGTTTAGTTTACTACAAAAATAAAGGATTCGACACGTTAGAAAAAGGTGGTAAATACTGTAAATTCAAAGTAAAACACTGATTTTTAAGTCATTTAATGGCTTTAACCTAAGGTTTTTAAGCAGCCATCCTCCACTTTTGATCAGCCCGATAGCGCTGATTCTCAAAAATCACTTTTTAACATTTAAAAATAAGGGAAATGTCATTAAGTAAACGAAAGAATAGTGCATTTAGTCGAAATTATATACACTTATACTACTCAAAACACGTAAATCTACGCGCCAAATTTCACACAATTGTTGTATTTTTGATATAAGCCCCGATTTTTTTGTGTTAACAGAGCGTCATAAAGAGAGCCAGAATATTTTTCAGCGGATCATCCGTAATTCTCCTGGTATTCTATTTCATCTCGAAGTCGATCTTCTGAAACGGGAGGAGCATTACTTATTTATCAGCGAAAACTACGCCGACTTATTTGAGGTAGAGATCGAATATGCCCGCACGCACAAACTGCTTCAAACCACTCTATCGGCCGAGTCGCTTACCCGTTTCAAAAACGAATTCCACCGCATCGTTGCTACCCAGGACCAGGTAGAAATGGAAATTCAGATCAACACGCCGAAAGGCAATACCAAATGGATCAAAGTGAGTGCTTCTATCGAACGGCAAGGCGATATGGCTAACCTTTTTGGTATTTACCTCGACATTACCACACAGAAAGAACAGGTCTTAAAACAAGAGCGCATTACTTCTACCCTGCTCTCGCTTAATAAACACCCGGCAGTGCATTCGGCAAACATGAAAGAATGCATGCAGCTCATCACACGTTCCTTATCCGAAGCCTTACAAATTCAACGGGTAAGCATCTGGAAATACAATGCCGACAAAAGCAGTATTACCTGCATTCAACTGTTCGACCATACCAGCGGACACAGTGAAGGTGGCGTATTATCGAAACAGGATTTTGCCCCTTATTTCGATTACCTGGAAAAGCATGTGATTGTGAAAGCGTTTGATGCCGAAACCCATGAGGCGACTTCCTGCTTTACTGAACCCTATTTGAAACCGCTGGGCATCAAAACCATCGTGGATGTGCCTATCTACCACGACAACCGCATCATTGGTGTACTATGCAGCGAAAACACCGGCGTTGCCAGGTTATTCGAGAACAACGAGATACAATTGATGGTAAACGTGGCGGAGATATACTCGTATGCGTTCTCCCTTTCAGAACAAAACCGTTATAAACAAGAGCTGGAATACCTGAACCAGAACCTCAACCTGCTGGTGCAGGAACGCACACATGCTCTTGAAATGAAAAGCCGCGAGGTGATCGACTCGATCAATTATGCCAAGCGCATCCAGCAGGTGATATTGCCAACGGCCAAAACATTGGGCCAGGAACTGTCGGAGCATTTCGTTATTTATAAACCGAAAGATATTGTATCGGGCGATTTCTATTGGCTTGCCAAAAAAGACGATGCTTTGGTAGTCGCATGCGCCGATTGTACCGGACATGGTGTACCGGGGTCGCTCGTGTCACTTATTTGTTACAATGAGTTGAACAAAGCCGTGAACGGCGCAAGTATAATGAACCCGGGGCTTATCCTCGACCGTTGCCGCCAGACTATTTCAGGCATCTTCAACAGCGGCGCCGATACCATACGCGACGGCATGGATATATCCTTGCTGATCATCGAGCCAAAACAACGCTCTTTCCACTGGGCCGGTGCCAACAATCCGCTCTGGTATATCCAAAACGGAAAACTGGAGATCCTGAAAGGCGATAAACAACACGTGGGTTTCAATGACAACCCCCGGCCATTTGCGACGCATACGGGTACTTTAACAGGCAGCGAAACCTTTTACTTGTTTACCGACGGCTTTGCCGATCAGTTTGGCGGCGACCTGGGCAAGAAATACAAAACCTCGGCCTTTAAATCATTGATCGAAGATTGTTGCCACCTCAGTCTCAACGAGCAACAGGAGCGCATCGACAAAAGTTTCTACGATTGGAAAAAAAACCTGGAACAAGTGGACGATGTAAGCGTGATCGGCTTCCGGTTGTAAGATGCCGGTCTCGCTTTTCTTTAGGGAGCTCTCGCATCAGCAAATCTAATTTGATATATTTGATCTGATCAAACTCAAGACAATGCCAAATTTTACGATCCGTGCTTTTTATGCTGCTTTGATGGCAGCCGGGCTCAGCGCCTGCACATCCGATACGCTCGAATTACCGGAAGTAAAGCAGGATTTCTGCGCGGCGATTCACCGAAACGACTCCACAACCCTTAGCCGCGAGCTACAACCTGTAGAGGAACACATGAAAAACCAAACAGGTGTATATGTACTCGAAGACGGCGATGGTTCAATGATCACAAGGGCCTGGCTCAGTGAATACGCCGAAAAAACGATCGATATCCAGTACTTTATTTTTTCGACAGACAACGTCGGGCTCATTGCCTGCGATTACATCGTGCGTGCCGCCGACCGCGGTGTGAAAGTGCGTCTGCTCATAGACGACATGATGGTGGAGGCCGATGCTCACAGCATCCTAACCATGGATTCGCACGAAAACATCGAGATCAGGATCTACAACCCGGGCGTAAACCTTGGCAAAAACATCGTGCAAAAGCTGAGTAAATTCCGGTACGATTTTGTAAATGCCAACCAACGCATGCACAATAAAACCTTTACAGTGGACGGTAAAGTGTCGATTACGGGAGGAAGAAACATTGCCGACGAATATTTCGATTACGATCACGAATACAATTTCCGCGACCGGGATGTGCTGCTGCTTGGCAAAGCAAGTCGCGACATCAACAAATCGTTTGAGGCATTCTGGAACGACACACTCAGCGTACCTGTTTCGGCACTGGTAAAAGAACCCGAAGCTGATTTTAGCAAAGCCGATCGGTTTGAGCGGCTCCATCAATATGCCTGCAACCCCGAAAATTTCTGGCCACAGGTACGTGAACGCATTGCCAATCTGCCGGCAGCTTTCAGAGCCATACAAGAGTCTGGCAGCCTGGTGTGGCTCGACAGTGTCGAGTTCGTGTCCGACATTCCTGGCAAATTCGATCACCACAAAGCCTTTACGGGCGGTGGCGTTACCACCAGCGCGTTAACGGAACTGGTCAAACATGCAAAACACAGCATCGACATTCAATCGCCCTACCTCATTACTACACCGGAAGGAGAAGCCTTGTTCCGTGAAGCCGTAAAACGTGGTGTTACCGTACGCATCATGACCAACAGCCTGGCCTCTACCGACAACCTCGAGGCCTTTGCCGGCTACCAGAAATGCCGTAAACCACTATTACAGGCAGGCATCAACATATACGAATTCAGGCCTGATGCGAAAGATCGCTTCCGGATCATGACCGGTGCCTTGCAAAAAAAGCTGAACTATGCACCGATATTCGGGTTACATGCCAAAACGATGGTGATTGACGGACACATTACTGTTATTGGCACCTTCAACCTCGATCCGCGCAGCGCCAACCTCAACACCGAGTGCGTGGCTATCATACACTCGGCCAAAGTCGCCCGCGGCGTGTTGGATGGCATAGAGGAAGAATTTAAACCTGAAAACTCGTGGCATATTACGGCCGCCTGGAATCCAGATGCTTATGCCGGTGCCGAAAAACTCAGCAAAACGCTCCGCCGGAAAATCATTCCGAAAGACATTTTATAACTAGCCGCTCATGGCGCCAACTGTGTTGGTACCGTAGACGGATCTTCAGGAGAGGACGGAAAATGCCGCCATGCCCAAAGGCCCGCAATAACAATAAGCGCAAGGATTACCACCAACACCAAAAGTGGCTTTCTCCGGAATATGCTGTGGCGTGTTTGCATCACCTTTCTTTTCACCTTAAGTTATGAAACTCTGTGCCAATGGACTTTATTTCATTGTTGTGGTGCGTTTCTCCAAAAATGTTTTTACCCGTAAGGCTACGTTTTCGCGAATATTCATGTAAAAAAAAGCGTAGTCATCTTTATGATAATAAAACGTATTGGTACCAGGGTAATCGTCCAGTGGCTTGTCGGGTGCATGAACCCAAAGAAAGCCCGAGGGCGCTAGCTTCGCGTCCACAATGGCGGTATCAATGCGGTTTGCTGAAAATGGCATGCCTCCGCGATTGAGCTGTTTCGGCACGTATGCAGTATCGCGCGTCCAGCTTAGCGGATTAACGCCGATGATTTTACCTACCGGATCGCCATAAAACGTATTGGTATGGTAAGACACCGAATTCCAGGTAACATAACCACCCGTTTGGGAAGGCGAGTCCATCGCCCGGAGTTGGCGAAAGGTTGTATCGAATACAGGACGGCCAATAAGGTAAGCGGCGATAAGATTCGTTTTGAGCGTGCTGTCGTTATCATAATAATCGCGCAACAAGCGAATGGCATAATCCGTACCCTGGCTGTGACCGGCAATCACAAGTGGCCGGCCACGGTTATAATGTTTTAGGTAATATAAGAAAGCGCCTCTTACATCTTCATAAGCCAATGCAAACGCTTTTCGTGCATTTCTTCCGGGAGCTATATACGAATAAAACACTGCCGTCCGGTACCGGGGCACATACACGCGGCAACTGCCATTATAGGCGCTTGCCAGAAGCCGGCAACCGATATTGTCTGTTTCTGCATTGGCAGAAGAATCGTTAAGGCTTACATTCCATGCAGTGCCAACAACATAATTGGTAGGCGGAATAAAAAACACATCGGCTTTAGCCGTGGCCTGACGGTCGATCAACCCCAGGGATTTCAGTTGAAAATCGGCGCTATCTTTTCTCCAGGGCAAGGCCGCCCAATAAGTTTCATCAGCGTAATCGGGTGGTTGCGGCTGCGGTGTGTTGTTAAAAGAGCGCAAGGGAAAGATGCATCCGCTCAACACAAAAGCACTTACCATTGCTGCAAAAATCGTTTTCAAGAGATTCATACGAAACAATAAGGTTGTTATATACGCTTTCTAAAGCAATACGCTACAGAGGTTACTATTAACCAAAATCCGTAAGTTGTTAAAAAACCGCGCCTGTTAATTCTGTTTCACCCAAATCAAATCACCCGTTTTAAACCCTGCTTCCTGGGCCTTTTGCAGAAATTCGGTTTTTACCGACTCCGGCATGGTAGCATCGCGAGAGAGTAACCATAAGTAGTTTGTATTTTTGCCAGCTACCAGTGCATATTTATAATCAGGGTCGATGGCAATTACATTATAAGCCGCATAAAAAGGTCCGAAAAACGACACTTTTAGCCGTCCTTCTTTGGGATCTCCGGCAGGCTTGGCTTTCCCGTCAGCTTCTTCCCATTTCTGTTTTTTCACATTATAACCTTTGTTGGTTACAGAAATCTTGCCGTTGGGCTTGAGGCCATATTCTGCGGTAACATGATCCAGATGGCGCTCGTATTTATAGTCGAGCCGCGCGATCTCGTACCACTTACCCAAATAACGATCTTGTGAAAAAGGCTTTACGGCTGTTGCTTTTTTAGGAATGCTGCGGCACGAGGTGATGAGGGAAAAACAGGCGGCGCAAAAGAATATACCAAAGATGAGTTGCTTCATAATACATACCGACTGAAAACCAGGTGCCATGGATTTTATACCTGATTTCCGAAAAAGCCTCACAAAACATTGAGGAAATTATTACACAAATCCGTATAATAACAGGAAGGATTCTTACTTTTAACCACACTACGCAACATGACTCGTGTTTTCTCTTTCTTCCGGCAGAAACCTTCACTGGCAGTAATCCTGTTGGTTTGCCTGACGATAACCGAGGTACACCTTAACCAGGCTAGACCAAAGAATAAAAGCGTCATTGCCTGGGACGTGGTTGGTTATTATAGTTACCTGCCCGCTACATTCATTGACAAAGATCTCCGGCTCGACTTCATCACCCCGCAAAACGAAACGTACTACTACGCCGTGCGGTACGCTTTTCTGCCCGACGGGCATGGGCATAAAGTATTCAAATACCCAATGGGTATGGCCATCCTTTACGCCCCTTTTTTCCTGGTGGCGCATGCCGCAGCAGAGCCGCTTGGATTCTCTGCCGACGGTTATTCAGAGATCTACCAATGGTGCATCGAGTTTTCAGGTTTATTCTATTTGCTGTTCGGCCTTATTTGTTTACGGCGCTTTCTGCTCATGCACTTTACCGAAGGCGTTACAGCACTCAGCTTGTTTACCATTTTCTTTGGCACTAACCTGCTGTGTTATGCCACTCTGGATGCCGCCATGTCTCATGCCTATAGCTTTTCATTGTTCTCCGCTCTGCTTTATGTCACGGCCCGGTATTACAAAAATCCGAAGTGGCAGCTGGCACTTGCTGCCGCAATTCTTTCGGGACTGCTCGTATTAGTGCGCCCTCCAAATGCACTGCTCATCCTCGCTGTTGTTCTTTTCGGCCTTACCAACCTGGCAGATGCCAAAGCCAGGGTGCGCATGTTATGGCAACAACGCCGTCATGTGTTGCTTTTTGGTTTTACGGCAGCCCTGGTGGTATTACCGCAATTTCTTTACTGGCATTATGTTACGGGAAAGTACCTCGTATTTTCATACGGTGAAGAAGGCTTTTTCTTTGGCAAACCACATTTACTCGAATGCCTCGTGGGCTTCCGGAAAGGCTGGCTGATCTACAGCCCGGTTTGTTTGCTCGCTCTGGCGGGTTTAGGTATTTCCAGGCGCCATAACCCGGGAAACCTTAACCTGGCAAATCTTGTTATCTTGCCCGCCTACCTGTACATTGTGGCTTCGTGGTGGTGCTGGTGGTATGGCGGCTCTTTCGGACAACGTCCGATGATAGATGTATATCCCATGCTTTGCGTGCCGCTGGCCGCCTGGCTTACCTGGATGTTTAGCCGCGCAAAAAAGACCAGGCTTGTATTCACATCTATTTTGGCCTTTCTAATCGCACTTAACATTTATCAGACGTTCCAGTACAAGTACAACATCATTCACTACGATTCGATGACGGCAAAAGCCTACCTGAATGCGTTTGGGAAAATGGAACGCCGGACCATAGACACCAGCCTACTCCAGCATCCCGACTACGGGAAGGCGCTCCGGGGATTTGATAATTAATGACCGCTCACTTTCGCCGACAATGAGAGCAGCACGCATGCTATCTGGATTCTAATCCTTATTTTTGTACCATGGCTTTCCTCCTTAGCGAAAACATCCGGGTTGCCACCGACTCCATCAAAGGCAATAAGCTACGTGCGTTTTTAACGATGCTCATCATTTTTTTTGGCATTACCGCACTTGTCGGGATTTCGTCGGCGATTGACGCCATGAAAGCCTCTATCAACAGTAATTTCACGAGCATGGGCGCCAACTCGTTTACCATTCGGAACAAAGAAACAAGCGTGAAAGTAGGCAGGCATGGCAAACGCTCCAAGAGGTTCCGTTCAATTTCGTACAAAGAGGCGTTACGGTTTAAAGAGGAATTTGATTTTCCGGTAACAACAGCGGTATCGACCATGGCCTCGTTTGCCGCCAGGATCAAATATGCGTCGGAAAAAACAAACCCGAACATACAACTATTTGGCGGCGATGAGAATTACCTGGCTACAAGCGGCTATGAGTTGGAAAGCGGGCGAAATTTTTCGCCCCAGGAAATTCTCAGCGGCACGCACCTGGCCATCATTGGCAAAGACGTGGAAACCGATCTTTTTAAAAACGGACAAAACGCTCTCGACAAAATTATCACCATCAACAATGCCAGGTACCGTGTTATTGGCGTTTTAGCCAGCAAAGGTAACAGCATGGGTTTTGGTGGCGACAAAGTATGCATCATCCCGCTAACAACGGCGCGCCAATATTATGGGACGCAAGACATGAGTTTCACCATCAGCGTGCTTGCCAAAAATGCCCAATGGCTTAATCTCGCGCTCGGTGAGGCAACAGGTCTGTTCCGCAAGATCCGTGGCGTACCATTGAGCGAAACCGACAATTTCGAGATCACCAAAGCCGACAACCTTGCGAATATGCTCATCGGACTCACCAGCAAAGCCTCTACCGGCGCCATTATCATTGGCATCATCACTCTCATCGGTGCATCCATCGGCCTCATGAATATCATGCTGGTTTCTGTAACAGAGCGCACCCGCGAAATTGGCATCCGCAAAGCGCTTGGTGCCACGTCGGCAGTGATCAAAAATCAATTTCTTATCGAAAGTGTTGTAATTTGCGTCATCGGTGGCTTCTTCGGCATTTTAATGGGTATTATCACCGCCAACCTCATCTCCTACAACCTAAGCTCCGAATTTTTCATGCCCTGGTTCTGGATCATTACCGGATTTTTGGTATGCCTTGGCGTTGGTCTTGCCAGTGGCTATTTGCCGGCTAAACGGGCGTCGCAGCTCGACCCGATCGAAAGCCTCCGCTTCGAATAGACGTCGCCGTTATTCATTCGAGCCTCATCCGCAACAGATAACGTGTCTGGTCATCCCCTTTTTCCTTGCGGATGAAATAAGCATAACCGCGATCAACTTTAATTTGCGTTAAAAACGAAAATGGCAGGCGGTACGAATGCTCAATGCGACCGGTTTGCAAGTTGATTTCCTTCAATTCGCTGATTCCTCCGGATTCAAACAGTACATAGGCTTTTTGGAACGTCTCGTCTATCTGCATGTCTTCCTGGAAAGCAAGGTTTTTATGCCAGTCCACAGGCACTTCTTTCACCGGCTTGCGATCCGGCCCAAACTGCACGATCTTGCCATTGACGTAATCAAAGACATATATATGACCCTCAAGGTTGAATAACGGCGAGTAAACTTCTGTAAATATCAAACTTTCTGCAAACAACCTGTCGTAAGTTGATTTCAGCCCTGATGCCGTTTTCCGTGCCTCAAAATCTGCCTCGTCTGCCTTCATAACCATCTTGTGCTCATCGGCAACCAGTAATAGCGGACTCCGTTGCCGCTTCTTTTTATCGACATACACATAGCGCAAGGCCAGGTTGTTCGTACGCAAGGGAGCGCCGATACCCACGTCAATTAATTCACCGCCACCGTATTTTTCAACCAGATAAAACCCCGATGAATCTTTTGCGACACAGGGCAGAAGGATCTTTTCGAAATCGGCGATGCTCTTGCCCGGCAGCAACCTGAGCTGACGATCAGAATAGTGTACCTGGTAAATACTGTCTTTACAAACCACGTGAACGTTTCCCAGACAGTCTTTAAACAAACGGTTGGGTTCATAAGGAATTTTTTTGAAGCCGAGCGTATCCGAATTCCGGCTGATGAGCACCAGCTTTGTCTTCGGATAATCCACATAGGTGATCATCAGGATGTGTTCCTGGTAAAACGCATAATCCAGCACATGGAAGCGTTTACTTCTGCTCACCACTTGCATGGGTTGCGCATTGATCTGGACTTCCTGTAATTCATTGGCTTTTGAGTTAAGCTCTACCTGCAATGTATCCGTAGGCCGCACAAGGCCTACGCCGATTGTTTTTTTCTCGTAGCCCAACATCGAGAAATGAAGCGATGCTGGCGTAGCGGGTATTAGGAAGCTGAACGCTCCTAAACTATCGCTCAGCACACCGTTCAGCGTGCCCTTTACGGTGATACTCACATTTTTGATCGGCATTTTCGTCGCCGCATCCACTACTTTTCCGTTCAAGACAAATGACGCATCCTGCGAACGCATCCCAGAAAATAGGCAGACTATAAAGAATAAACTAAAAATCGTTTTGCTCATCTCTTGTTTTTTAAATGGTTAAGATTCAGGAGATGCCGTTTAAACGAAAAAGGAACAGGACATAGAACAACCATCAACGCCGGTTAACAAATGCTGATGGGGAACCAGACGCGTCCGTGTTATACGAAGAAAACCAACCGGAAGTTTACTTATTCGGTAGCTACTTTCTCTGAAAACCGTAATAAAAGCCAAAGCCAAGCGTGAACATACTCATGCCCCAATTATTTTTCAACTGGTTATAGCCTTTTTCACTTGGGCTGGAGCCGAAACCAAACTTATCGAACCCGATATCTTCAGCGCTAAACACCTGCGCATTATAGCTGTATGACAAATGAGCGCCGAAAGCAAAATTCGGATCTACAATAAAATAAACGCCCACCATCGGTTCTACAAATACATTGGCGAAGGTGGACGCGTAAGGCGCGCGTATGGTATCGCGCAAAGGGTATTGCAAGCCGTAATATTTTCCAGACTGATAACCCATGTTCACCGAAACGGTGGTAAAAGCATTGGGTTTGAAAAAATGATCGCGTCCCAACTTCAGGAAACCTCCATGCATTTGCATGCTGGCGTTGATCTTCGGATCGGTATTTTCGCGAAAGTAACGCTGGGCTTTGAAGTAGTTGTAGTTATAGCCCAGGCCAAAAAAATAATTCCCCGCCAGCTTATAGCTGAGGCCGAACTCACCGGAGAAAACGCCTGAAAACGAATTACGGTATTTCTGGCTCGAAACGATTTTTGGAATACCAAGGTTGGCGCGCATCGCAAGCCGCGGCAAATCGGGTCCTTTGGTGGGCCCGTCTTGTGCCTGGCCGAAGAAAACAGCCAAACACAACACGCTACTCAAAAAGTATTTTTTCATACGTTTAAAACGGCCAGGGCAATAGTATATTGTCCTGCAGCTGACTAAGCAAACTTCTGCTCGAAGTCTTTCATGACATCAACCAGCGCCTGTACGCTCTCAAGCGGCATGGCGTTGTATATCGAAGCGCGGTAGCCGCCCACATCGCGGTGCCCGACAATGCCATCGATATTGGCACTCTTCCAGAGTTTATCGAACTCAGCGCTTTTTGCGGCATCGTTCAGCAAAAAGCACACATTCATGTTACTGCGATCTTCTTTCACGGCAGTACCTACAAATTGGGAATTGCGGTCGATTTCCCCGTACAGTAAGTCGGCTTTTTGCTGGTTGAGTTTTTCAACCCAGGCAATGCCCCCGTTTTCTTTCAGCCAGCGTAGCGTCAGCATGGTGACATACACCGGGAATACCGGCGGCGTGTTGTACATCGATTCACCTTTGATGTGTACCTGGTAATCGAGCATCGACAACATTTTGCGGCCGGTTTTACCAAGAATATCTTTTTTCACCATGATCATGGTGCTGCCCGCCGGACCAATGTTTTTTTGTGCACCCGCGTAAATGAGTGCAAAATCTTTTGCATTTACCTGCCTGCTGAACAGGTCGGAACTCATGTCGCAAACCAATGGAATCTCGCATTTCGGAAAGCTCTTCATCTGAGTGCCGTAAATGGTGTTATTGGATGTGATGTGCAGGTAATCAGCATCTTTCGGTATATCGTAACCTTTTGGAATATAAGTGAAGTTTTTGTCTTCCGAAGAGGCAAGTACTTTCGTATTTCCTACGATCTTCGCCTCTTTAATGGCTTTGCTGGCCCACACGCCTGTGTTTACGTAAGCCGCATAGCCACCGTCGGTAAGCAGGTTATAAGGCACCATGGCAAATTGGGTGCTGGCGCCGCCGCCAAGGTACATGACTTCATACTCGTCGCCCACGCCAAACAGTTCTTTGATCAGGGCGCGCGCTTCGTCCATCACCTTTACATAATTCTTGCTGCGATGCGAGATCTCCAGCAGGGAGAGGTTCATGTGATCGAAATTGAGGCAGGCTTCTGATGCCTGTTTTAATACATCGGCTGGCAGAATACCAGGGCCGGCGCTGAAATTATGAACTTTTGCCATAAAGAGTAGGTGTTGTGTTTTTTGGTTGTGCTAATGTAATGATTATTTTTTGTTTTGGTGTTTCATGAAATAATTGGTCCTTGAGAAATGCAGGCCATAAAGGCTCCAGGGATTACAAGGCGTACCTCGAGGAAGCCGACGACTTCTACACATTCCTTTTTGACGCATTGGGATTGCTTAAAAAATAACGCATTTATACAAAAAAATCCGCTGCCTCCCGGCAGCGGACATCCCTCAACCATTTGTGTTTATGAACACTACAGCCAGCCTCCCATCTGGGTTTTGGCGTGTTTCTTTTTACCACGGCAGTCGCGGTGTGTTTTACAGGACGACAAGCTAACCGCGAGCAGCAGTGCTGCCAGTGCCAGAGAAAGAAGTTTGACTGCACTCATGATCTTATAATGCGGTTTTAAGGTAAAGTTACGAAAAAAGAAAAAAGGCGTTTACCGTGAATAAAAAAGCTGCCGCAACAGGGCGGCAGCTTTTACGTAACATAAACCTGCTAGCGGCTTAGGCTTGCACCAAGGTGCCTACTTTATTGCCCATCAACAAGCTCTGAAGATTCCCCTGCTTATTCATGTCGAAAACAATGATCGGCAGGTTGTTTTCCTTGCATAAGGTAAAAGCGGTAAGATCCATCACTTCCAGGCCTTTCCCATAGGCCTCATCAAATGAAATGCTGTCGTATTTCGTAGCGGTTTTATCTTTTTCCGGATCGGCTGTGTAAATGCCGTCCACCCGCGTGCCTTTCAGGATCACGTCGGCTTCGATCTCAATAGCACGCAAAGCGGCAGCCGAATCGGTTGTAAAATATGGATTACCTGAACCGGCGCCAAAAATCACCACACGTCCTTTTTCGAGGTGCCGCACCGCGCGGCGGCGGATGTATGGTTCGCAGATCTGTTCCATTTTAATAGCACTTTGCAGGCGCGTTTGCACGCCAAGGTTTTCGAGTGCCGATTGTATGGCCATGGAATTAATAACGGTAGCCAGCATGCCCATGTAATCGCCATGCACGCGGTCCATGCCTCCTTGCTCGGCCTGGATCCCCCGGAAAATGTTTCCGCCGCCGATCACGATCGCTACCTGGCAGCCGGCATCGTAGGCCGACTTGATCTCGCGGGCATAATCCAGCAAGCGCGCCTGGTCGATACCAAAGCCTTTATTGCCCATGAGGGCTTCTCCTGATAATTTTAAAAGTATGCGTTTGTATTTCATGTAATAAATTGAAGTTGAAACCAGCGCGCCCCGGCCATCTGTGGGCGGGTAAGCAGACGCAGGCTCATGTATAAACCAAAATGAACAAAAAAAATCCCGATTCAAAAATCGGGATTTTTAACTATTACGATAAAGAATAGCGTTTGAAAGCAGTCGCTGTCAGGCCTTTATCTACGCTCTGCAGGTATTGCGCTACGCTTAATTTAGCGTCTTTAATGTACTCCTGGTTCAACAGGGTTGATTCTTTGTAAAACTTAGAGATCTTGCCTTGCGCAATTTTCTCTACCATGTCTTCTGGTTTACCTTCGGCACGGATCTGTTCGCGGGCAATTTCCAATTCTCTTTCGAGCATATCGGGAGTTACACCTTCTTTATCCAAAGCTACAGGAGCCATCGCAGCAGCCTGCATGGCTACGTTACGGCCTACTTCATTTTCTACAGCCTGGTTAAAGCCAACCACTACGGCAACGCGGTTACCTGGGTGAATGTAGCCTACTACTTTTTCAGCGCTGATCACTTCAAAATAACCGATGTCGATCTTCTCACCGATTTTACCTACCTGCTCCATGAATTTGTCGCCTACGGTAATGTCGCTGTTGTATGGAGCGGCTTTAATGTCGTCGATGGTTTTAGCGCCTTTATCCATTGCAATTTTTGCCACTGATTCGGCAAATGCAATAAAATCAGCATTTTTGGCCACGAAGTCAGTTTCGCAGTTTACGCTGATCACAAAACCGGTTTTACCGTCTTGAGAAACGCTTGCCAATACTACACCTTCTTTTGCTTCCCTGTCGCTACGGTTAGCCGCTACTTTAGCGCCTTTTTTCCGCAGGAAATCAACTGCTTTTTCAAAATCTCCGTTATTTTCTTCGAGTGCTTTTTTACAATCCATCATGCCGGCTCCGGTTTGCTGGCGTAATTTGTTTACGTCTTGTGCTGTAATTGCCATTGTATCTTATTTTATTATGTTGTTGGTTTATCTGGTTAAAAAAAACGGCCTTTCCCCTAAAGGAAGGCCGTTTTTGAAAATGAGTGAAACTTATTTTTTCGCTGCAATTCTTTTACGGCCTGGTTTACGGGCGCCACCTTCTTCCTCGTCGGTGCCTTTCACGTTAACGCCTTCTGACAGCTCGTCTGCGTCGTCTTTAGCGTTTTTGCCTTCTTTTTCGTCGGCAGCAACAGCTTCTTTATCCATTTTGCGCTCGCTCAATCCTTCGTTGATGGCTTTGCACATCGCCTCAATGATGTAAGCTACAGCAGATGAAGCATCATCGTTTGCCGGGATTGCATAATCCACAAAATTTGGGTTAGAGTTGGTATCCACGATGGCAAATGTTGGGATGCCAAGGCGTTTCGCTTCTGCAACAGCAATGTGTTCTTTGGTAATATCAACAATGAACAATGCTGAAGGCAAACGGGTAAGATCTGCTACAGAACCTAAGTTGGTTTCCAGTTTAGCACGCTCACGCGAAATCTGTAATTTCTCTTTTTTAGAGATATTATCAAACGTACCGTCAGTTGACATTTTGTCGATTTGCGACATTTTGCGAACCGCTTTGCGGATGGTTGCAAAGTTGGTAAGCATACCACCTGGCCAACGCTCAGTAACGTAAGGCATGTTGATGGCTTTTACTTTTTCCGCAACGATGTCTTTTGCCTGTTTTTTAGTAGCAACAAAAAGGATCTTTTTACCAGAGCGGGCAATTTGTTTCAATGCTGCGCCGGCTTCGTCCATTTTTGCAACGGTTTTGTTAAGGTCGATGATATGAATGCCGTTTTTTTCAGCATAAATATAAGGCGCCATTGCTGGATTCCACTTTCTTTTTAAGTGACCAAAGTGAGCACCTGATTCTAATAATTCGTTGAATGTATTTGACATGAGTATAAATTCTAAAATAAATATTAACGTTTGCTGAATTGGAAACGGGCACGGGCTTTTTTCTGACCGAATTTCTTACGCTCAACCATGCGCGGATCGCGGGTGATGAGGCCTTCGGCACGTAAATCTTTTTTCAGCTCAGGATTGATCTCTACCAGCGCTTTAGCAATTGCCAAACGTACTGCCTGAGCTTGTCCTGTGGTTCCACCACCGTTTACATTTACTTTTACATCGTACTCGCCAACTGCCTTTGCGTTATTCAGCGACTGTAACACGTAATATTGTAAAGTAGGCGTTTTGAAATACTCTTTATAATCTCTTTTATTGATGGTAATGATGCCAGTACCTTTGGTTACGTAGGCACGGGCTACCGAACATTTCCTACGACCTGATGTATTAATTACTTCCATATCCTAATTTATGCAATGATTGTTGATAGATCTACTTTTTTCGGTTGTTGTGCTGCGTGATCGTGCTCAGGGCCAGCAAATACAAACAGGTTTGTATTCAACGCCCTTCCAAGACGGCCTTTCGGCAACATCCCGTGTACGGCATGCTTGATTACCTCTTCAGGTTTTTTTGCCAACATTTCTTTTGGTGTAGCAAAACGCTGACCGCCCGGGTGGCCGGTGTAGCGCACATACTCTTTATCATCCATTTTAGCACCTGTGAAACGCACTTTCTCAGCGTTGATCACTACGATGTTGGCACCGCAATCGCTGTGCGGCGTGTAGTTCGTTTTGTGCTTACCGCGTATCATATACGCTAATTTAGAGGCCAGACGACCTACTACTTCGTTCTCGGCGTCAACCAGCAACCACTCTTTTTCGGCGTTGGCTTTGTTGACAAATTTTGTTTTATAACTTAATGCGTCCACGACTTAATAATTTGGTTAATTTCTAATTTGGGCGGCAAATATATGGACTCTTTTGATTCCGACCAAGATAATAGCCTACTTTTCCCAATATTTTTTTATTTTTGCACAAATAGCGCAAAAATGCAGATCCTAAAGCTCAAACATACGCATTTTTTATCCGTACCGCGTTGCCGGGAGACACAGCGGGGCGTGTCCCTCCGCCGGGCTTCGGGAGCCCCAGCCATCGGCGGAAGGGTCGGGCTGTCGCCACTCGCTCTGCCGCTTCCCGCCCTCACCTGCTCACCGGCAGGAGCTCGAACAATGGCTTCATCCCTCACGCAAACCTAACCCAATTAAGCCAATGGACCATTACATCCTCATGTCGGAGATACGCGACCAAAAAATGGCCGCAGACCCAGACTGCCAGAAAAACCTTAAAAATGTGGCAGGTATCATCAATAAAGTTCACCGCATCGACCTCATCACACCGCTTGATATTGTGGTGCCAGGCGAATTTCAGGGCATTACCAACAACCTGCCTGGCAGCCTGCAGATGATGTTCGATATCGAAGAGTGTCTCATTGAAAACGGGCTGTCTTTCAAATTAAAGCATGTGTTGTACCACGATACCCTCGAAACCGTGCAAAGCAAGCACCTGGCGTACGAGCGCCTGGGTTTTGGCCTCATCGATGCCCGCGACCGCCTGCGCCAGATGAAAAAAACCGATAGCCGTTTCCTGGTGGTTACCAGTAACGAGCGGCAGAGCCTCGACCTCAACAACTTGTTCTTTATTTACGAGGATTATGTTGACTCCTGGAAGCCCGGCGACTTTGAGTTTGTAAGCGCTTTCATGAATAACAAAGACTACCGCGAGGTAGCCGAACTGTTCGACATAAACCTGTCGAGCGGCTGGCGGCGCGAACGCAGCCTGAAAATGAGGCAGTATTTTACGATAAAAGAAATGATATTGGGCGCGGTGGCATAGCACACTTAGCAGCCACATGAACGCCGCCCTTGTGGGTAGTGCAGGTTCGTTGTATGCAAACGCACGAGGTATAGGCGCAACTGCCTATTCAAGGTGGCAGGTGACATTTTCTGCGTGAAGGATTGCAGTGGAAATCCTTTGCCCGGCTTCGAGAGCCTCAGCCGACGGGCAAAAGATTGAAACGGAAAGCCGCCCGTATTGGTAGTGCAGGTTCGTTGTATGTAAACACACGAGGTATAGGCGCAACTGCCTATTCAGGGTGCAGGTGACATTTTCTGCGTGAAGGATTGCAGTGGAAATCCTTTTGCCCGGCTTCGAGAGCCTCAGCCGACGGGCAAAAGATTGAAACGGAAAGCCGCCCGTATTGGTAGTGCAGGTTCGTTGTATGTAAACGCACGAGGTATAGGCGCAACTGCCTATTCTGGGTGGCAGGTGACATTTTCTGCGTGAAGGATTGCAGTGGAAATCCTTTGCCCGGCTTCGGGAGCCTCAGCCGACTGGCAAAAGATTGGAACGGAAAGCCTGACGGCGCTGCCTCTTTGCGCCGGCACGCCCACCCAATAATCGTATGACAAATACTCAACAGCCTCCTTGCAACGCATTGCCCAAAATCAAAAGCCCGAAAGCCAGGAGTTCTTAAACGTACTTTGGGCTTGCAGCACTTATTTCTATTTTGCTACAGATCGTAGCCCGAACCTGGGATTTTTTTAGTATATTTGCAGTGTTATGAAGCCAAAGCTCAGTAAAGAAGGCCACCGCATCCTGCAAGATACCACGCTGCTCAATGCCGTTGTATCAGCCATTGTGTCCAACGGTGACGCATTTGCTGCAGGCCAGAGCATTGCCGTGCAAACGCCCGATAACGACAACCGGTACAAGGTATTTATTTCGGGTTCTACCGGTAAATAATTATTAACCTTCGCTTACACCCTTAACTTATGAACGTTGCTTTAGGGGCCCTCATTATTATTTTGCTATTATCGTCGGTGATTACCTTTAAACCGGGAGTGACTCGTGCCAATGAAAATTTGCGGGGCTTACTGGCCGGGCAAAGCATGACGGACTCTTTCTGGTTTTTCATTGTGGTACCGGTCATTTTCAACCTCGGCTTTCTGCTGCTGGTAGGCTTATTTTCGGGCCTGCGCTACGATGTGCTCTACAACCTCATCATTGGCAACAAAGACCTGAATATTGACAATGTGGTGTTTCACCGGCTGCTGATCCAATTCCTGCTCTATAGCCTGAGTTCGCTGGCTTTTGGCTATCTGCTGGGCACCGCACTCAGTTATATCGATCAGCGTACCGACTGGGTGAAACGTTTGCTGGGCCTGGATCATACCGAATGGTACTCTTTATTCGAGGGCTATTCGCCGGCCAGCACCGAAGTGGTCGATTATGATTTCATCATGATCGACGTGCTTTCCAACACCAAAGAAACCACCACGATCTATTCGGGCCTTCTGGTGGAATACTTTTTTAAGCCCAAGACCAACGAACTGGAATACCTGGTGCTAAAAGCGGCCCGACGCCGCGACTTACGAAAAGAGCAGCTTACGCAAAGCGCATCGGCCAACGACAAAACGCTGTTCTATTCCACAGATACCGGAACCACGACGCAGATCCCGGGGCAGTATTTCATCATCCCGATGAAAGAGGTGCTGAACATCAACGTGAGCTACACCAAAATAGTACCGGAAAATGCCACACAACATCCGGAAAGTGGCGCAGTAGCGGCATCGCAAGCCTGAGGCAACGAACCAGGCAACTTCCTTTCATGTTCTTTGTTTGCTTCGAGGCTGCGGCATTAGGCCGGAAAATCCTCTTTTTGTAAATTTATAGGCATGAACGCTCTTACAAACACTCCACCCATCGTTGTTGGCATTTGCCCGATTTGTGAGCGCGAGCTATGGAAAGGCGACAGCATCGACCGCCACCACTTCGTGCCTAAATCGCGCGGTGGCAAAGAAAGCCAATACCTGCACAAGATCTGCCACCGCAAAATTCACTCGATATGGACAGAAAAAGAGCTGGAGCGCGAATTCAACGACCCCAACACCGTATGCGCGCATCCCGAAATGGAAAAGTTTATTGCCTGGGTAAAGAAAAAGGAACCGGATTTTTACGATAAGAATGAGGCGCACCAGAGGAAGCGGTGATACTTGGAGTTTTTTGGCTCTGAAAGTAGTGAATAGCTTAGTTATCAGTTCGAGCGCAGTCGAGAACAAGCAATCCTGTCAATGAAAGGACTGAATTTTTTAGCTTTTAAGTGCTCTTTGAATAGCTTGGTTAAATATTTTTTGATGATTTCTTGTTTGACGCTCAATTTTTGGTTCGTTCATAATTCCACCTGCTCTACGCGCATAACCAAAATAATTACTTTTTATAGGTTTACGCTTAAGACCTGTCTTTAATCGAAATTCGCCGTTCTCTTGCTTAACGAGCTTTTTCCATCTCACATGAACTTTCACATTTGACAAATCTAAAGCACTGTATAGCTTGTAAAGCTGGCGTCTATATATAATAGGCTTGGTATCATTAAGCTCTGCTATTTTCATTGCGCGTTGCGCTTTACGTTTAACCGCAAAAACCATTCTCCTGTAAAATTTAGAAAGATTAGCAGATTTAATCAAAGCATGGCTTCCGTCAAACTGGAAGCCGAGATAGATAAAAGGCGAGCTAATATTTATTTGGTCTTTTGATATTTTAAAACATTGCAGTTTCGCATGAAAACCTGAATTAACATGTTTAAAATGAAAAATTTCTGTTTTTTCGTTGCTGATTTTTACGTTACTCTCAAGTATAGAATTATTTACAAACTCATTCACAAAATCTTTTTGATTTGCATGGCATATAACGACTATATCATCGGAGTAGCGTCTGTAATAACATCCCATTTGATTTACTAATAAATTGTAAATTTTTAAATCAAATTCCAGAAGGTATAGGTTTGCCAGAATCGCACTGATAGGTAATCCTTGCGGAATGCCAATTGGCTTTCCGCTATCTTGGTGACGGAAAGGGTACTTGCAAACTTTTAAGTCTCCGGATTTAATTGTATCTCTAAAATCTTTTGGAGATTCAAAAAATGATTGAATTCCAAATTTGTTTCTTATCATCGCTAATTTTCTTTCATCAAAGGGAGGCTTTCTACCTGATTTAAGCCGGCGCGTCAACCGAAGATCGTCTCTCATAATATAAGAAAATTGAGTGGCCGCTTTGAAAACGTTATAATGATCTTCACTAAGCCTACTAACATTTAACAAATCAGCCCAGGCTTTCTTTAAAAGATCATGATCTAAGGTTGAGAAAAAGCTTTTTATATCGAAGGCAAGTACAACACAATCTTCTTCTCCGCTACTTCGGTGTTTAATCTCTTCAAACACTTCATGAGCAAAATGTATGGTACTTTTATTAGAATCATCTATTCCCGTTGGGATTTTACGATACGCAATAATACTATCTGATAATCCAGAAACCGTTTTTAACTTTTCCTCATAAGCGATTTGTAATTGCTCGGCATAGTAACCAAAAATGATGGCATCAAGGTGGGTAGCATAGTGCAAGGGCCTGCTTTTAACAGTCTGCACATTCTTTCCTTCAGAATCAATATAAGAATGCGCTCTTAGTGGGTTAGGCAACCCGGTTTTCTTGTATTTACGCTCTTTGAGTATGAGGTGGATTAATGGGAAGAAAGCATATTTAGCAACAAACCTTGGATTAGTTACTTTCTTTAAAACTTCATCTCTACGTTTTGTAAGATCAATCTGCGGCGTGATGTGCAAATAGCCTTTCGATTTTAGCCAGTTATGTTCTTTCATTTTTTAAGTAAGCTTTGCAGTCGCTGTAACGGACACTCTGAAGACATACACCCTTTCGGGCCGAACCAGTACCCAAATTCTTGAGTCACTATATTTTCGAAATAACAAATCTCAATCGATAAATAAAATCATGAATATGACTTTGAAATATCTCTTTAAATATGTACTTTTGATGGTACCGATTCCAAGATCATTCCTTCTGGCTGGAGCTCTGATGAGCCTCCTACTACAGGGAATGAAGCTGTGGAATGGCAATCCTCATCCTACGCTATCCTAGCTCAATGCCAGATGCGAGTACGTTCAATGAACGTTATGGTCCTAACCAAAAGTCCTCGTCCTGCAATCTGCAAAGCTCATTTAAAACTAATAAAAAAAATATTACACAAAGAATTTTATTGTAAAAATAAAAAAGGGCGGTAAACCGCCCTTTTTTAATGAATTCCTTTATCTAATTTGCTTACGTTTAATTTACATTATTATGGAACAAGAACCAGGTATTCCTGTAAATCCTTCAAATTGGAAAAACGGAACAGTTGTCGCATTAAAAAGTCATTTTTATACGGAATCAGTGAGTTCCGATGTAATTGTATATTCCGGTGAACCTAAGCTGATTTCACCGCTGATGGTAATTACTGAAACCATTCCTGAAAAAAAAGCATATCACCCCGCTACTGGAAAATTAATAGATGATGATAAAGTAAAATATCAATGTAAATGCATTTGGTTTTCTACCAAAACCTTTCAATTTGAAGAAACAACCATCTCTTCGGGATTATTAAATATTATTAAGCTCGCAGAGGAACAAGATGAGTTTAATTATGGAGATCTTGTGCAACTAAGAAGTTCGGAAATCGAACTGGGCAAAAAAAAGACAAGCTTGAAAACTAGAAACAACAAGTTTGAAAATACGATAGCAGGAGAACTTAGTTTTGTAAGCCCTGTAATGCAAGTCATTAGCATCCAGAAAAACGAAATTAAAGAGCCGTTACGTGACATTAATACGCAAAGGGCAAAACGTTATATCTCTAAAAGGCTTGTAAAGTGTAAATATTACAATAGTGTTTCGGAAAAAATGTCTGAAGTCTTAATTCCCATTGATGCATTATGCCAAGTCAAAAATGTAACGAACGAAGAATTAAAACAGATAGCAGAGGCTATTAAAAATAACTTTCATCTAATCCAAAATGAAGAAGAGGCAAAAAAACAATTAGTCAATCCGAAAAAAATAATCTATCGCTCTGGTAAATACTATCTTTCAGGATATGATTATTATACGGCAAAAATAGAAGAATTTGATCTTTCAAAACAGGGCTTTAGAATTCTTGAAGATCTGGATATTGATCATCTGCCAAATTTTGGCGGCGAAGGCTCTAAATTCAAAGCGAAACTTATAACACCGGGTCATGTGACGGATTTTATAAAGACTTATAAAGACAAGCTATTATGGATTACGTACGTTGATTTTAATGATATTGAAACTAAACGAATTATAGGTTTGCCAGAACTGTTGGTTGATATAGAGAAAAATGAAATAGATGGCACAAAGAAAGAAACGTATTATCTTAAAGCTTTTTGCCATTTAAGAAATGATATTAGACACTTTAAACTTAGAGGAATTAAGACTATTAAGGTTTTAAATATATAATAATAGCCGATCAGATTAAGAGCATGGTAATGTATCCGCATGTAATATGCTGTTAACACCCCCTGTTAATACCTTTCCCTCCTACCCACGCAACACCTACACTTTTTCCGTATCTTAGCAAGGTTATGAAAACCTCCATTTCCCATCTTCCGGCAGCCATGCAGGCCGATCTGAAAAAGATCCAGGCGGAGCTGATTCCGAGGTATGCGGAGATCGAGATGATTATTCTGTTTGGGAGCTATGCGCGGGGCGATTGGAAGATCGACGAGTATATGGAAAACGGCAACCGCTACTCCTACCGTTCGGATTACGATTTACTGATCGTAACCAACAACAGCGATAAGGCCAAGCGGCTCATGGATTAATGAATTACTTAAAATTGAAGAAAAATCAATTTTTCATTACAACTCACAGCCCATACCTTTTACAAAATTTAATTTCAAATCTGGACAGCTCCATGTTAAATGTTTTCATTACCTATTTTGAAGACTATGAAACAAAAATCAGAAAACTAACAGATGATGAACTCAGAAAGGCGTCGGAGTTTAGCGTAGATTTATTTTATAATTTAAATCAATTTGTTGCAAATGCATAACATACAGTTTGCCCCGAGTGCTATGCCGAAACAGAAATGGTTAGAATATTATTTGAGGATTTGATTTCTCAGGAAATTGGCTTTATAAATCACGGACAAGGAATCCACGGAGTTAGCGACATACTAAAGAAAAAAGATGTTCAAAACTATAGGAATATCGGCTTTATTGACAATGACAAGAAAAATACGCCGCTATATTTCGATAGATTCTCTGTAATAGAGGATCATCCGTATGTAAGCTTTAAAAAGCATGTGGATACTAATGATTACGCCGTCATCGTTAAACCGGCAATCGAAAAATTCATTTTATCGCAGCTTCAGGAGATTGGCAAATACCCCTCGGATTACGGACTACCTGATGATTTTACCTTATTCCGTCACCAGCTAAAAAAAATGAGGATACAATACAATGTCGAGTATAAAAGGCTGATTAAAGACTTAAAGCTCAATAATGCTTCCGGTATAGCCTTTATACTTAAGCATGTGCGTCAACTTTTGTAACGTTAAAAAACAAGAAGGCTCGTGAATTTAATGCCTTTCATTACCCTCTCACCGAAATAGCGCCCTCTTTCTTCACCTTGAAAACAAATTCGGTACGACGGTTCTGCCGGTGCTGGAGTTCGCTGCAATTAACACCATTGGTGCATTGGTTTACCGGGCGCGTTTCGCCATAACCATAAGTAAGGATCCGATCAGGAGAAATGCCTTTTTTTACCAGGTAGGCTTTTATCTCGTTGGCACGCTTTAACGACAACGCCAGGTTGTACTCATCGTTCCCGATAGCATCAGCATGCGAATTTACTTTTAATAAAAACTGTGGATTTTCTTTTAACACATGCGTGATGGCATTCATATAGGAGCGGTTTTCTTTGGTGAGCAAATAAGAGCCCAGCTCGTAATGGATGTATTTCCTCACCAGCATTTCGTTGCCCGCAAGACCCTTTTTAAACTGCCGGATCTTTTGGTCGAGGTCGTCGTCTTCCAGGGCAAGTAAATCTACCTCTACATCCAAAAGGCGGTATTCGAAGCCGCTCCGCAAATCGATTTCTTTAATTTTCTTCCCGTTCAGGTCGGCCAGGTAAAATACACTTCCCTCAAGTGCCTTGGGTACCGAGTCGAAACGGATCACGTAGCTGCGATGGGCTTTCACTTTCCTGAATTCAAAAAAACCAAAGCCATCAATCTCCGTTGTATGAGTGGTTCGCAGGTTTCGCTCCAGCGAGAGTTTCTGATGCGCCAGATAGGGCAGCTTTTGCTGTGCCACCACTACCCTGCCCTGCAAAACGGTTTTCCGGGCACAAGCCGATATCAAAAAAGCCGCCGTACAGTAAACGGCAATCATAAAAGCGGATGAAGAAGTAATACTTGATTTCATGACTTATTTAACATTAAGTAGATCCGATGTGTGGCAGTTTGAAAAATTGTAACTACAACAATTCAGTGACGGATCAAACCTGATACCATATCAGGTTGCCGGACCTGCGTTCCCCTTTGTGGCGATTTTCCTTTAACGGTGGGCTCTGTGGGAAACCACGGCGATTATTTTCTACAATTCACGCCATTTTAAAAAGCGGCTCAAAAACGCCCTGTTGCGAGGTGTAGATGCCGTTCTACAGCAAACAAAAAGAAGGTGCAAAATTTTACACCTTCCTTTATCGATCTTGAATTTGTAATGGCGTTTATTCGGCTGCTTCCGCCTCTTCTTCCGAAGCGTCGATGTTGATGGTAGATTCGGCAATTTCTGTGAGCGTGGCATCTGCATTTTTTTCCTCCTCCATGATCTCGTTCAGAATGTCGGCTGCGGCTGTAAGGCCCAGGATCTGCGCAAAGGTTTTAAGGGTGCCATAAGACGCTATTTCGTAATGCTCGACCTTATTACCGGCCGAAATAATGCCGGCATCGCGCATGGCGCCCTTTTCTGTGTCTTTCATGATCTCTTCGCCCTCTTTCACCAGTCCGGCCATGGCTTCGCATTTTTTGGCCACCGGTTTTTTTCCGATCAAGCCGAATACCTTTTCAACTTTTTTGATTTGCTCTTCGGTTTCGGTAAGATGGTTTTCGATGGCTTCCTGCAACTCGGCTGACGTGGCATTTTTAGCCATTTTCGGCAGAGCCTTTGTCAATGCTTTTTCGGCCCAGTAAATGTCTTTCAGTTCGTCTTCAAATAATTTCATCAGCGCAGATTCTTCCATGCTGTATGCCGGAGCCTTCTTGCGGCTTGCGGCAGTTTTTGTTTTTCCAGTGGTTTTCATGTAGGTAGTTTTAAAAGTTATGTGGCTGAAAATGCAAAGCAAATGCCTGCTCCTGGAAAGCATTGGCATTTGATTTTAATTTAACCGATCGAATCTCACCTTGTATGAACCTATCCAAAACGCCCAAAGGAACGCTCATCCTCATCGGAGGAGCCGAGGACAAAGGCTCGATCGAAAAGCCTGATATAAGCCATAAGAATATTTTTTATGAACCTGCAGAGATTTTAAAACAGCTCTTGCCTCCCAAACGCTCCCGCAAAACGGTAGAAATCATCACCACTGCTTCTGGTGAGCCGGATTCTATTAGCCGGCGCTATAAGGAAGCCTTTCACTCTTTGGGCTTTAAGCGTGTAGGCTTTATCAATATGGGAAATAACTACGATGCCCAAAATCCTATATTTATTGAGCGCATTCAAAAAGCCCATGCCGTGTTGTTTAGTGGTGGAGACCAATTCCGCCTATCCACCATTTTGGGGAACACCGATGTGCTTATTGCCACCCTTAACCGGTATATAAATGATGAAGATTTTATTGTAGCGGGCACCAGCGCCGGAGCGGCCGCAGCAGGCGCACTGATGATGTATGAAGGAGAAAACAACGAAGCCATTCTTAAAGGAACGGTTAAGATCAGTTCCGGCCTCGGGTTCATTACTGGCTGCATCATCGACACGCATTTTACTAAACGCGGACGCTTTGGCCGTCTTGCACAAGCCGTCGTTATGAATCCTACCTGTGTTGGCATCGGGCTAGGCGAAGATACAGCCCTGGTGGTTCGGAAAGGCCGGATTGCCCAGTGCATTGGCTCGGGCATGGTAACCGTTATTGACGGACAAATGGTAGGCCATACCAATATGGCCTACGCCGAAGACGGCGAACCGGTGAGCATTGAAAAGCTACTTGTACATATCATTGTAAAAGGCAGCAGTTTTGTATTGGACAGTAGGGAATTTATCCCATCAAAACGGGATATGAGAACAGAAAACAGCTTAAAATAGCAAAATCATGCACAATACATCTACACCTGCTAAACGGCATTTTTTCGAGCGCTTTTCGGGTGCCGTTACCAAAGCCACCGGCAGCACACCGGCTTTTATCCTGGCTCTTGCCGCCGTGGTATTCTGGGGAATTTCCGGGCCTTTATTCGATTTCAGTGAGCAATGGCAACTCGTGATCAACACAGGCACAACCATTATTACCTTTTTGATGGTGTTTGTGATTCAAAAAGCACAGAACAAGGACTCGCTCGCCATCCAACTCAAACTCAATGAACTGGTAGCGGCCCACGAACATGCCAGCAACCGATTGGTAAATGTAGAGAGTATGACTGAAGATGAATTGAATGTGATCCGCAAATACTATTGTAAACTCAGCGAAATGACTAAGAATGCCAAAAGCCTCCATGAGTCGCATTCGATTGACGAAGCGGAGGAAAACCATGAATTTAAAATGCAACACCATAAACGTAAACGAATTGAACCATGACACCTCATTTATTTAATGTCGAAAATACCGCCAGGGGCGAACGCCGGGTATCTGCCCGCAAAGCCTTGGCCGCCAATACGCTGCTATGCCGGTTCCAGGGGCCGTTGATACACTACGAAGATACCAAAGCACTGGGCAAGCAAGAAAGTTATGCATTACAGGTCAATAGCGATTCCTACCGCTTGCTCGATCCGCCTTACCGGTATTTTAATCATTCGTGCGAGCCGAATTGTGGCCTGAACCCGGCACTCGATCTGGTAACGATACGCGAAGTAGCCACCGGCGAGGAACTTACCTGGGATTATTCGACAAGCATGCTTGAGCGCGACTGGCAAATGACCTGCCACTGCGGCAAACCTTCCTGCCGGAAACGCATTGGCGACTTCGATTCGCTGCCGGGCGATCTTCAGGCTTTTTATCTAAATCTGAATGTGGTGCAGACCTTTATATTACAAAGACTTCAGGTATCCGGGCGCCACGCTTCCTGACTTAAGCTATAGACAAACGACTGGCCCTTTTCATTAAAACACTTAAAGAAAACGAATTAAGCCTTGCCCTGGCCGAAAGTGTAACTTGTGGACTGGCTGCCCACTTGCTTGCCGGCGTACCAGGCACGTCTGAGGTGCTTAAAGGCTCGGTGGTGTGTTATACACCGGCTGTAAAGACAGGCCTACTGGGTATTCCGCAAAAACTGGTAACCAAATACAGCTGTGAGTCGATGGAAGTTACGGAAGCGTTGGCTAAACACCTGCCAAAAATAGTGCAGGCCGATATTCATGCTGCTGTTACAGGGCTGGCTTCCGTTGGCGGCAGTGAAACAGCGCAAAAGCCAGTGGGAACCGTCTTTTTTGCCGTGCGCTACCGTGGCAAGCTCTTCCGGCAGCGGCATCTGTTCAACGGCTCTCCGCTCAATATCCGCAAACAGGCTTGCTTCAAACTGTACCAGATAATTCTCGATCTGATCAGCACCTGATACAACTGCAAAAAGCCGCAAGTTTTGCAGCCGTTCATAGACAGACTGCAAAACCCGGGCAAACAACAAATAAAAAAAATTAACAAAAACTCTTTGCAAACTTACTATTTAATGTAGTATCTTAGTGCTACAAATCATAGCATTCAAGAAATCATGAGTAAAGTATTCAGCAATCTTAAATACCTGCGCCTGCAAAAAGGCCTGTCGCAGGAGCAGTTGGCCGAGAGCCTCGGCATTACACGTTCGCGCCTTGGCGCCTACGAAGAAAACCGCAACGAACCGTCCATCGACTTGCTCATTGCCATTTCCGATTTTTTCCACGTAGCTGTAGATGCCCTGGTACGTGGCGACCTGAGCAAGACAACACTCGACGGCCTGATGAAAGTAGGCAAAAACAGGATGTTGTTCCCGGTGCTGATAGACGAAGAAGGAAAAGACGTTGTGGAGCTTGTACCGATGAAAGCCAGCGCAGGCTATCTGAAAGGCTACGCCGATCCGGAATACATGGAACGTCTTCCCCGCATGAAACTGCCATTCCTGCCTACCGGCAAACACCGTGCGTTCCCCATCAAAGGCGACAGTATGCCGCCGGTGCGCGAAGGTTCGTTTGTGGTAGCCAAATACCTCGACCGCGTAGAAGATGTAAAAAACGGGCACACTTATATTGTAGTCACTAAAGACGACGGCCTTTCGTATAAGCGCATCTTTAACCTCAACACGAAAAAAGGATTCATGGAGTGCCACTCCGATAATAAGATCTACCAGCCTTATAAGGTAAACCTGAAAGATGTGCTGGAGATCTGGGAGTACACGTGCTGCATCAACATGAGCGATTACAAGGAAGAAGAGCTCAACGTGGGAAGCATCATGAGCATGCTGCGCAACCTGCAGGTGGAAATGGAATCCATCAAAAAACAAGGCGCCCGCAAAGTAAACTAATCAACACGCCCTTACCCAAAAAGAAAGCTGCTTTAAAAGCAGCTTTCTTTTTTATGTCATGAAGCAAAATACAAAGCCATGCTCATTGCACAACAATGTAACCCTGTTCGGAAGTATTGGTAGAATGGTAATTGCAATAAAAGCTATAGGTGCCCGGCTTGTCGAAAGTGTAAGACCAGGAATTTTCGCTGGTGATCTTACCGCTATCGAACAGTCCACTGAAACTGGTAGCTGTATGGTTGGCATTATCCTTATTGGTAAAGGTAACGGTTGTACCGGCTTTTACCACGAGCTGTTGTGGCACAAACAATTTGTATTCGAGCCATACTTCATTTTCGCCGCGTGTGCCTTTTGGTTTTTTGTTACACGCATTCAGCAGAAAAACTGCGCCTGCCAGTATTGTCAATGTTCGTAGTGCTTTCATGCCAACCGGTTTAGGATGCTAAAGATAGAAATAATCGACACAAATGCAAAAGCTCTGCGCGGCCTGGGTTTTGGATCACGATGAACTATTAACCGACCACAAATAGCGAGACCGCTACAGACTTGGAGTAAAAAGTTGTGATATTGCTTACGGGTCGTCAGCAGCTGGCGCCAGGTGTGTACTCAAAAGCTGTTCGGGCAGAACAAAAAACTGTAACGAAAATGGGCTATTTATCGTAAATTTGGATCAAATCGTAAAAAAGACTTTACAAGACACCGGTATGAAAAAATTCCTGTCATCCAAACTATTCCGCCTGATATGGTCATTAGGCCTGGCGGCACTGCTCTACTATGTTTGTCCGCCCTGCTTTTCGAAAACCACGCTGGCCATCGTGCTCGGCGTATTGGTATTACTGGTAAACGGCTCGGGCTTTATCGGCAAATTCCCGATCATTACACACATTGCCCGTTTCCTCGTTGGTGGCCTTTTTATATTCTCAGGTTTCATTAAAGCCAACGATCCGGTAGGCTTCAGCTATAAACTCGAAGAATACTTCGATGTATTTAAAGCAGACTCGGGCCTGGGTATTTTCGAAAGTTTTGCGCACATTGCCCTGCCGCTGGCGGTTGTATTATGCGTGAGCGAAATGGCATTGGGCTTTATGTTGTTGGTTGGCTACAAGGCTAGGCTAACCTTGGGCTTACTTTTTGCCCAGATTGCTTTTTTCACGTTCCTGACTTTTTATTCGGCGTGTTTCAACAAAGTAACTACCTGCGGCTGCTTTGGCGATTTTCTGGTATTGAAACCCTGGACGAGTTTTTGGAAAGATGTTGCCCTGCTCATCCTCATTACCTTGCTGATTTCTGGTCGCGACAACATTAACGAACTGTTTACACCGTTGATTACTACTTCGCTCACTATTATTGCTATTGTGCTTTCGTTTGCATTCCCGATATACGCCTACCGCAACCTGCCACCGCTTGATTTCAGGGCTTACAAGATCGGCGATAACATTAAGAAAAACATGGAAACCCCGGCGGGCTACAAACCTGCCGAATATGAATCAGGCTTTATTTACGAAAACCTGAAAACCGGCGAACAGAAGCACTTCAACATGCAGAATTACCCGTGGCAGGACACCCTGAACTGGAAATGGGTAGCTACCGACAATGTACTTATACACGACGCGGTTAATGCGCCAAAAATCGTGGACTTTTCTATTCTCTCCCTCGATGGTGCCGATATACGCGACAGTGTACTCAACGTTAAGGAGTACCTATTTCTACTGGTATGTTACGATCTCGACAAAACCGATGACGATCCAACATTGCATGCCAAGCTCAATGACCTTTACAAACTGGCTACAGCCGATAAGGTTGGCATGCTGGCCCTTACGGCCAACGATGCCAAACGTATTGACACGTACAAGCACGAACACCAGGCGCTATACGACTTTGCCAATGCTGATGGTATTGTGTTGAAAACGATGATCCGTTCCAATCCGGGGTTGATCCTCATCAAAGACGGCACCGTAATCATGAAATGGCATCACAACAACTTACCTACTTACAGTGAAGTAAAAGCCAAATACATGAAGTAAGTAGCGAAGCGTTCAAAACTGTTTTAACCTAAAACCATACCGTGATGCGACTGTTTTTGCTAATCCTATTTCTGACAGGTCTGCTGCAAAACGCCATGGCCTATCCTATTCCACCGCGGCCGCTACGTGCCCTGGTGGCCGAAAGCCAGTACATTCTGGTTGGCTACGTGGTTAAAACATTCGATAAGGAAACCGGCAAGAAGAAGAAAAACAAATCGCATTTTTCCGAAAACCGCATTGCCCGAATAGCAGTGCTCGAACTCCTGAAAGGCCAGCTCAATGCCGACACCATCGAGCTTGAATTCAATCCATACATGTTTTGCCCGGCTCCTGCCATGTACTACGACAGCACGCAGGTGATCTGCTTTCTGAACCGCGATGATAACAAGAACCTGTACACGCAAGCCCTGAGTTACGGATCTAAAACCCTGAACCCGGAAGAAATTGCCGTTTACAAGGCTCGCATTACCGAAATACAAAACATCGCCCGCATCGAGAACGAGTCGCAGAAACTTACCGAAACCACCGAATGGCTGGTGAAATGTGCCGAAAATCCCGCCACACGCTGGGAAGGCGTATTTGAGTTAAAGCCTGGAAGTAATTTTATGTCATTTTATTCGCACGATGCAGGCATTGCTTTCGATAGCTTGCTGACAGGCGAACAGAAAGAACGCTTGTTCCAGGCGCTGTTAAGCACACCTGAGATCAACTACTATGAGTTTGCCCTGGTAGATCTGGCATATAAAGGGCATGAAAGCCAGATCGACGCGATGCTATTAAAATCTCTGAAAGCGCTAAGTACCGAAAACTACTGGCTTGCCGACGAATATTTTTCGCGGTTGCGCTATCTCAATCTCAGTGCCGACATGCGCAACTTGATGGACCGCTTTTCGGAGATAAAATTCGACTCCCAAAAAACAGAAGAATTTAAAGCCATCATCAACGACTTTATTGTACTGGTTGACAAGCCATAGCATTGCGTTCAGGGGCGGTTGAGACGTTCGTACTCCTTTTCCACAGCACCACGCCCGGTTAGCACATAAGCGTTAAGAAATCCAAAAACAATAGCGATACCCCAACCGAGGGTAGTGAATAGAGGCCAGGGGATACCGGCAGACTCACTGTTGGCATCGGTAAAAAACCAAAGCAACCAGAAAAAAACGTTCATGACGAGGTAGATTGCCAAATGCCGTTTAAAATTTACACGTTTCTTAGCCAACTTCCAGAGTTCCTTTTCCTTTTCTGTTTCCATAATGATGGCGATCGTTATTTAATGGCTTTCAATTCTTTTTCCACTTCGGTTTTTCCCCAGTCGGGCCAAAACGCTTCGGGAGCCTTGAAGACTTCGAACTTGGCGCGGGCTGTTTCAAATACCGGTTTCGCTTTTTTGGAACCGCCACCAAAGGCCTCTGGCGTGTGGAGGAGTGCCCGCCCTTTGAGCAGGTAGGCTCTTGGGTTCGACGCATCGTGTTTGATAGCCGCATTAGCCCATTTACTGACCTGACCGCCATATTTCTGGGCGCGTTTTTTTTCATCGACCATGATGCGTGCAGCAGAAAGCATGGCTCTCAACACGTCAACTTCCGAATTCCCGGAACTGAGTGAATCGGCTTTCGCGGCCAGCCGGTCGCCTTTATCACACAGTGCATCGATATCACCCTTAGGAGCAGAAAGCGCACCAATAGCCTGGCAAAGCCCCGCATAATAGTAAGGTAACCACTCGCTGGGCGCTGTTTGAGCCAGGTTCTCAAATCCCTGACTTGCTTTAATAAATTCGGCCTGACTGCCAGCTCTGTCAAACTGTGCAAGGTATTTTTTCATACCCGCAGCGTACGACACAGTTTGCGCCTGTAAACAGGTGAAATTACCAAGCATCAAAACAATAAAAACAATTTGCAGGCGTTGTAACATACCACAAAGATAGTTGAGTTTACTATATCTCCGGCCATATTACCTGACTAACGGTACAAAATAGCTTGTGAAATACGGTAGGTTTGTCAATTTTTAACATCGCATTATGTTCCGATTCTTCGGTTTCCTGTTTTTCTACTTATCTACCATCCAGCAGCTCGCCGCCTATACGACCGAAGGCAGGGTAACCGACGCTCTTAGCGGTGAGCCGCTTGCATTTGTAAGTGTTGTGATTAAAGGAACACAACAGGCTGCCTATACCAACATCGAGGGAAAATTCAGGATCAGCGCCGAGGCTCCGTTTACAACCCTGGTATTTTCATACGTAGGCTACCGCCGCCAGGAAGTAGCTGTGGAAAATGGCCGGCTTATGTTGGTGAAACTGGAAGCCACCGAACACCTGTTGAGTGAAGTAAACATCGTGGCAGGCGAAAATCCAGCCCACCGCATCATTCGCCAGGCTTCCCGCAATCGTCACCTTAACAATCCCGAAAAGATCGATTCATATCGCTGCATCATATACAGCAAAACAAATGCAGACATGGTGCCGCATCCACGCCAAAGCGCCGATTCGCTGAAAACAGATAGCGTATCCACAAAAAAAACGGCTGCTGAAAGCGACTCCGTCATGGCATTTGCCCTTTTTAAACGACTGGCCGACGAATCGCATTTGTTTATGATCGAATCGGTTTACGAACGCAAATACCTCGCACCCGGAAACATCAACGAAACGGTATTAGGCACCAAGGCGTCGGGACTCAAACACCCTTCATTTTCGACTTCTGCTACAGCACTGCAGCCATTCAGCTTTTACAGCGACCTGTTTACGATGCTCGACAAAGATTACCTGAACCCGATTGCGACCAACAGCACGGCCAAGTATTTCTTCCTGCTTGAAGATACACTCTACCAGGGCGCCGACTCGGTTTTCATCATCAGCTTCCGGCCGCTGAAAGGCAAAAACTTCAACGGACTGCAAGGCTTGCTGTATATCAACACGCACGGCTACGCGATCCAAAACGTCATTGCTTCTCCGTACGACAAAAGTCTGCTGGAACTTAAAATACAGCAACAATACCAGTTGGTCGCCGGCAAACAATGGTTCCCGCAACAGCTCAATTACGAGTTGTATTTTCGCAACTACCCGTCGAAAGACATGGGACTGCGCCTTACCGGGAAAAGTTTTGTGAGTGAGGTGGAGCTGGAGCCGGGTTTGAAAAAGCGCGACTTCGGCTTTGCTACTGTCGTCATGTCTCCCGAGGCTTCGTTCCGCGACTCTGCTTACTGGAACCTCAACCGGCAGGATACGCTCGATGCCAAAGAAAAACTCACGTATCACTTGCTCGATAGCCTGGGCGAAAAACAACATTTCGACCGCAAGTTGAGGATACTGGAAGCCTTAACCACGTTTCAACTGCCGGTATCGGTGTTCAACATCGACCTCAACCGCGTCATCAGTTTCAACGATTATGAAACGGCGCGCCTTGGTTTTGGTGCCCATACCAATGAACGCCTGTCGCGTTGGTTTTCGATTGGTGGCTATGCTGGCTATGGCTTTCGCGACCATGTGCTAAAATACGGCGGTGACGTAAAAGTGTACATGAAACCCAACAGCAAAGACTATTTCGTGCACTACAGCTATGCCGACGATATAGCCGAGCCGGCTTTCTCAACGTACTTTTATTCGACTTACAACCTTACACGCAAATTTCTGGCTTACCGCATGGATCACGTTCAGCAACACGAACTGGCTTTCAACTTCCGGGCAATAAAATACCTGACGGCGAACGTGGCTTTGCACCAGGAGCGCCGTCGGCCTAACTACGCGTACACTTTTACTGAAACGGGTGACATGCCTGCACGCCAAATATTTTACATGAGCGAGGTGCGGCTGAAAGCGCGTTATGCCTACCAGGAAAAACTAGTGCAGTCGTTTGGGCAGATGCTTTCATCAGGCTCCAGATATCCCATCCTGCACCTCGCCTACACCAAAGGTTTCGAAGTGCCCGGTTTTGGCGATTACGCGTATCAGAAAGTATCGCTCGGCATCGAAAAAACATTCAGCATCCGTAACTTTGGGCGTACCAATATCCTGGCAGAAGGTGGTTTGGTAGAGGGTTCTGCGCCTTACCCCTATTTATTTCACGGCAATGGCAGTTTTACAAAGGGCAAAAACTACTTGTTCGTTAACCATACCTTTCAAACCATGGGCTTGTACGAGTTCTTGTCCGATCGCTATGCGCATGTTTTTTTATCCCATAACTTCGGGAGCCTGCTGCTGAAGACCGAAAAATTCGAACCCGAGATCATACTCAGCACGGCCGCTGGCTATGGCACGTTGGGCGACACGCTTGCTCACCGCGACATTACCTACAAAACCATGGAAAAAGGTTATTTCGAAAGCGGGCTTATGCTTAATAATCTTTTGCGGGCCAACTACTTCAATATTTGCTACCTGGGCATTGGTGGCGGCATCTACATGCGTTACGGCGCTTACGCCTTTCCGAAATGGCAGGATAACCTGGCCTATAAACTATCGCTGACGGCAACGTTCTAAAGGCAAACGCTTTCGTAATGTTATCGTAAAACACTGGTAATATACCCTGGGAAAGACCTTTGTATTTTTGCCGCCGTTATTCCAATATGTTTACGTTTCTGATCGGCAATTATGTTTCCCTCCTTTCCCTCATCAACCCTCTTGGCGCCATTCCGGTGTTTCTTTCGCTGACGGCAAGGCATCCGCCTGATTGGGTAAAGCGACAGGTGTCTAAAACAAGCATCAACGTGTTTGTTATTTGCATTGTCTCGTTTCTTACCGGCAATGCTATCCTGGAGTTCTTTGGCATCTCTATCAACGCGCTTAAAATAGCCGGTGGCATCGTCATTGCAAGATCCGGTTTTCAATTGCTCAATGCAACACACAAAAAAGACATCGGCCGCAAGATACAGGAAGAGTCGCTGCATAAGGAAGACATCTCATTTACACCGCTAGCCATGCCTTTGCTCTCAGGGCCTGGCTCCATCTCGTTTCTCATCAACCTGTCTATTCAAACCGGGCATAACCTAACTCCGCTGCTTTATGTGATACTCGCCATTGTGTTGTGCAGCATCAGCATACTTGCTATCTTGCTGCTTGCCCCAAAGATATTACAGATTATGGGACAGGCAGGACTCAAGGCCATGTCGAAGATCATGGGCTTTATTGTGCTGTCCATCGGCATCCAGCTTATTATTAGCAGTATTGTATCGGTGTTGCAAGCATCACAGCACTAACACTTGCTTCTCCATGATGCCCCTACATGGCGCGAGCGCTTAACCAATGAGGGCAAGAACTTTCGGGCGTGCCCCCTTCCGCAAGAACCGGGCGTCAGGGGTCAGGCTATCACTGCAATCTTTTACACCACCGTGTGGTGTAAAAGGATTTCCGTTCTATCCTTCACGCAGTTGCCCTTTCTGCTTATGCACCACATCACGACGTATAGGTTATGCGCCAGGGATGCAAAGGGCCTGGTTCTTTTGTTCGCAAAAAAGCGAACAAAAAACCGGAGCGAAGCGGAGCCCGAAGCAGTCCGCCCGGGCGCCCAATTGAACCGTCGAGAAATGCTAATTTTGTTAATAATTTGTTATTAACGAAATTAGTTGTACCTTTGCCGCGCAATTAGATTTAATATTTGCATCCACTTACATTGTAACCGCGCCTACGTCGGGCTATCAAATGGTTACAGCTACTGCGGAAATTAAATCTCTGAAGCAGTTAGTATAAACATTTTAATTCAATTCAATGACATTTCAAGACTTAGGTCTGGAGCCATTGCTCCTTAAGGCCGTAACTGAAATGGGCTTCGAAAATCCGACGCCCATTCAAGAACAAACCATTGCCCGTTTGCAAAACACGGCTACCGACCTGGTAGCGCTGGCACAAACCGGTACCGGAAAAACCGCCGCATTCGGCTTGCCTTTACTGGCCAAATTAAACCTGAATGACCGCAGCACCCAGGCGTTGATCCTGGCGCCTACGCGCGAACTTTGTGTGCAAATCACCAAAGATATCGTTAACTATTCAAAATTCATGAATGGCCTGAAAGTAACTGCTGTGTACGGCGGTGCGCCGATCATGGGCCAGATCCGCGATCTGAAAGCGGGTTCGCATGTGGTGGTTGCCACACCAGGCCGTTTAGTAGATATCCTGGAACGCAAAGTACTTGACCTTTCGCATGTTGATATCGTGGTGCTTGACGAAGCCGACGAGATGCTGAACATGGGCTTTAAAGACGACCTCGATTTCATTCTGGGCAACACACCGCCTACTAAAAATACCTGGTTGTTTTCGGCTACCATGCCGCAGGAAGTGGAGCGCATTGCCAAAAAATACATGGAGTCGCCAATCGAGATCAGCGTTGGCAAAAAAAATCAGGGCAACGAAAACATCGAGCACATTTACTACCAGGTACAGCAACGCGACCGCTATGCTGCGCTGAAACGTGTAGCCGATTTTTATCCGGATATTTTCGGGATCGTTTTTTGCCGCACCAAAGCTGAGACACAGGAAGTGGCCGATGCACTTATTAAAGATGGCTACAATGCCGATGCGCTACATGGTGATTTATCGCAGGCGCAACGCGACCTGGTGATGAAACGCTTCCGCAGCCGTACCTTGCAAATGCTGGTGGCTACCGATGTGGCTGCACGTGGCATCGACGTAAACAATGTAACACACGTCATCAACTACAACCTGCCGGAAGATGCGGAAAACTACACGCACCGGAGCGGACGAACAGCACGCGCGGGTAAGTCAGGAATTTCGATTGCCATCGTTACACCAAAAGAGAGCTTTAAGATCAAAGAGATCGAACGTATTATTCTCAACAAATTCACGAAAGCTTCTGTACCAACCGGCGTTGACGTTTGCGAAAAGCAACTGTTCCACCTGGTTAGTAAACTGCACAACGTGGAGGTGAAAGACGACGAAATCGAAAAATACCTTCCGAAAATTTACGAAGAACTGAAAGACCTCAGCAAAGAAGAGTTGATCAAACGGTTCGTATCCGAAGAATTTAACCGTTTCTACACATATTACCAGAACTCGCACGACCTGAATGCCGGTGAGGGCGTAACATCCGGAAAAACAACCCGTTTCTTTGTGAACATGGGCCACCTCGACGGATTTAACCGGAACTCTATCAAAGATTTCCTTATAGAGATCTCTAACATTCAGCCACGCATGATTTTCAACATCGATGTGAAGAACAGTTTCTCGTTTTTTGAAACGGAAAACAAGCACATGGACGATTTCCTGAACCTGAACAAAGCCGGCATCGAGTTCAACGGACGCCCGGTATCGTTTGAGGTATCGAAAGCCAAGAGCGGCGGCGGCGAAAAACGCTCGTTCCGTGAAGATGGAGGGCGTAAGTCATTTGGTGGCGAACGCCGTACTTACGGTGGTGGCCGCGATGGTGAGCGCAAACCGTTCGGCGAACGCAAAAGCTATGGTGGAGGCGAACGCAAAACCTATGGCGAGCGCAAAACTTACGGCGGAAACCGCGAAGGTGGCGAACGCAAAAGCCGGTTTTACAAAGACTAAATAAGGTTTTGAAGGACGCAAATACGGTATTTTTGGAAAAATCCGAATATAATTTTGGCCGGATAAAAAAAAGATATTATATTTGCGTCCCTTTTTGGAAGGAATCACATTAACAGATTATAATAACATGTCACGTATTTGTCAATTAACAGGAAAAAAAGCGATGAAAGGAAATCATGTTTCCTTTTCTAACAGAAAAACCCGTCGCCAGTTTAAAGTAAACTTGAAAACTAAAAAGTTCTTTGTTCCTGAAACGGGAGAGTGGGTTACACTGCGTGTATCGACTTCTGCAATTAAAAACATTAACAAGAAAGGAATTTTCGCTTGTTTAAAAGATGCTGTAGAAGGCGGAATTTTAGCTTAATTTCTTATAAATATCACAGAAAATGGCAAAGAAAGGTAATAGAATCCAGGTAATTTTAGAGTGCACTGAGCACAAAGACAGCGGAAAGCCAGGAACTTCCCGTTATATTACAACTAAAAACAAAAAAAATACGCCTGATCGTATTGAACTGAAAAAATACAACCCGATCCTGAAAAAGATGACGGTTCATAAAGAAATTAAATAATCCTTTAAAACGACAATACAATGGCAAAGAAAGTAGTTGCGACGTTAAAAACAGGTAAAGGAAACAGCTTTACTAAAGTGATCAAAGTGGTTAAGTCACCTAAAACCGGTGCTTACGCTTTCCGCGAAGAGATCGTACAAAACGAATTAGTGGCAGATTTTCTGAAAAAATAATCTCCAACACAACATGTTATTTAAAAAGCCCTTTCATCCGAAAGGGCTTTTTTCGTGGAAACCCGTTCCCCGGGGAAAATACGTTATATTGAGACCCACTTGTCATATTATTGGCCTTTCGACGCCATATTTGACGCAAGTTCCCTATACAATCTTATATTTTTAATACATTTGTAGCCGCTAAACAGGACACACGCAGATACTATGGGATTTTTCAGTAAACTATTCGGAAAAGAAGAAAAAGAGAGCTTGAACGAAGGCTTGTCGAAAACCAAAGAGAGCTTTTTCGGAAAACTGGCGAAGGCTGTTGCAGGAAAATCGACCGTGGATGCCGATGTGCTCGATAACCTGGAAGAAGTATTGATCTCAGGCGATGTGGGCGTAAATACCACACTCAAGATCATTAAACGCATTGAAGAACGTGTAGCCCGCGATAAATATGTTGGCACAAATGAACTGAACAACGTCCTGAAAGAAGAAGTGGCTGCCCTGCTCACCGAAAACAACTCGGTAGATGCAACAGCTTTCGAACTTCCGGCCGATAAAAAACCGTATGTGATTATGGTCGTGGGCGTGAACGGTGTGGGCAAAACCACTACCATCGGCAAACTGGCCCATCAATTTAAGAAAGCCGGCCACAAAGTGGTACTCGGCGCAGCGGATACATTCAGGGCTGCCGCTGTAGAGCAACTCACCATCTGGAGTCAGCGTGTGGGTGTAGATATCGTATCGCAGGGCATGAACGCCGACCCGGCCAGCGTGGCCTTCGATACGCTGAGCAGCGCGAAAGCAAAAGGCGCCGATGTGGTAATCATCGACACAGCCGGTCGTCTTCACAATAAAGTAAACCTCATGAACGAGCTTACGAAGATCCGTAATGTGATGAAAAAAGTGATTCCGGATGCACCACACGACGTATTGCTGGTGCTGGACGCGAGTACAGGGCAGAATGCAATCGAGCAATGTCGCCAGTTCACGGCTGCTACAGATGTAACGGCCCTGGCACTTACAAAACTTGATGGCACCGCCAAAGGAGGCGTCGTTATTGGTATTTCTGATGAGTTTCGGATTCCTGTGAAATACATCGGTGTAGGCGAAAAGATGGACGACCTACAGGTGTTCAACCGCGTGGAATTTGTTGATAGCTTGTTCAGCCAGGTATAAAATGAATAAACTGTTACCAAAACAAGAGAGCAGCCTTAGGGCTGCTCTCCTTATTTAAAACATATTCCTTTCTACTAGAAATGGAATGTCACACGCAAAGATGCGTTAGGACCGAAGACACCGTTTTTAGAGTCGGTATCAAAACCGAAACCTGACGATTTTCCGCCCTCGATGTTCGTTTCGCCGGCAACAGTATTTGTTGCACCGTTAGGTGTACCAACAGACTCATAAGTAGATTTTGATTTACCAGTCATTGATAAGCCAACACCCCAACCGAATTCGCCACCGAGAGAGAGTTTAGGAATGATGAAGTATTCAGCTCCGATAAAAGCCCTTACACCAAACGAGAAGGTAGAACCAGATTTAGCTTCTAAAGCACGTGCTGCACCACTTTGGCCAGAAGATAAAGTGGCATTGGTTGTGTTGCTTCCGCCTAATACACCGGTGAAGTCGTCGTCGGCCACTACGCCAACAGCGCTTGCAGGTGTAGCATTTCCTACCAGCGCGTTACCGTAAGTGTATTTATCTTTTACAGAGCTGAAGAAGATACCAGCGTCAGCACCGTAGAAACCTTGCAAGCGGGTTTTACCACGACGTTTCTCGATACCGGCAGTAATACCTACATTGGTACGCGATTGCTTGTGGGTATTTTCAACCATTGCTGCAGCTTCCGGGAACGTGCTTACAGTTGTTGTAGGAAGGGCGGCAACCATTTTGCGTTCTTTGCTGCTGCCGAAGCCCAAGCGTAAACCTACTCTGTAAGCCGTAGCAGCATCTACAAAGTATTTACCGGTGATGGTGTTATTGCCATTCAGGAAGTTCCAGGTTGGAGCAGGATTTCCGGTGGTGACAAGACCGTTGTTGTTTGTGAAATTGGATTTTCCAAAGAAATTTCCTGCATAGTACAGAAATGGCATTGCATCTACGCTTACGGCGTAGTCACCGGCTTCCGGCAAATACGGTTCACCTTTCTTTGAAGTCAGATCCTGAGCTGAAGCAGTGGTTACACCTAATGCTAAAGCAACAATTGTAGCTGTTTTTTTCATCGTGTTAAAGTTTTTAATACGTTCAAAATTACCAAGGATAAACGCTGGTATTATTACAATATTAACAGGTTATCAACAGGTTTTGGTTGATTTTTTCAACCGACAATGCGGCTTTTCAACATTTTACAAACAGGCATAACCTTGACTTACAACACTTTACTCAGGGCCGTAGAAATGACAGCCTTTGACCTTTCACGCTTTCGTCAAAAGTGCCGTTATCGTAAACCAAATGACCGCTAACGATGGTTTTCTGGATACTCGACGAAAAGGTGGTACCCTCAAACGGACTCCAGCCGCATTTATACAGCAACGATTCGCGGGTAACAGTGGTTGGTGTGTTCAAATCAACCAATACAAGATCGGCGTGATATCCCTCGCGAATGTAGCCGCGCTTTTCGATCTGGAAAATATCGGCCACATTATGAGCCATCAGACGAACGATTTTTTCCAGGCTGATTTTACCTTGTTTATAAAACTCCAGCATAGCGAGTACCGAATGCTGAACCAATGGCCCGCCGCTTGGTGCTTTAAGGTAAGGCTGTTGTTTCTCCTCAATGGTATGAGGCGCGTGGTCAGTAGCTATCACATCGATGCGCCCGTCGAGAACGGCTTCGAAGATATGCGCCCGGTCGTATTCCGTTTTTACGGACGGATTCCACTTAATGAAATTGCCTTTGGTGTTATAATCGTCCTCGTTGAACCACAGGTGATGGATGCAGGCTTCGGCCGTAATGCGTTTTTGTTTGAGTGGAATGGTGTTAGAGAACAGGCTGAGTTCGCGCGCCGTAGAAATATGCAGAACGTGCAGACGCGTGTTGTACTTTTTAGCCAGGTTTACGGCAAATGACGATGAGCGGTAACAGGCCTCTTCGTTCCGGATAATGGGATGAAAATAGGCCGGCAGGTCTTCGCCGTACTCCGCGACGATCCTCGCCTGCGTGTCTTTGATCATCGGATCGTATTCGCAATGCGTGGCAATGAGTGCATTTACCTTTTCAAAAAAGCCCTCCAGTGTTTTTTCGTTATCAACCAGCATATCGCCGGTACTCGAGCCCATAAACAGTTTGAGACCACATACGTTTCGGTAATCTACTTTCAGCGTTTCCTCGAGGTTTACATTGGTGCCACCCATGAAAAATGAATAGTTTGCAAGCGAGCACTCGGCGGCCCGGGCATACTTTTTATCCAATTCTCCCAAGGTTACGGTTTGCGGATTGGTGTTGGGCATTTCCATGTACGAAGTAACGCCTCCGGCCACTGCGGCACGGGCTTCGGTATAGATCTCTCCTTTATGGGTAAGACCCGGCTCCCGAAAATGCACCTGATCATCGATAGCACCCGGAATCAGCAATAAACCTTCTGCATTGATAACGCGGGCCGTATCGTGGCTGATGTCGCGGTCGATCTGTGAAATAAGTCCGTTTTCGATCAGCACATCCGACACAAAGGTTTCGTCTTCGTTAACCAATGTTGCATGTTTAATAAGCAATGTTGCCATGGTAGTTGAGTTTGCGCCTGCTTGGCAGGCTTAATTTCCACCGCAAATTACTAATAATTTGGCTGTTCTTCGTTTTTTGCAGTGTCTTTATCCGCGAGCTCCACCGGCGGTGTTTCCAGCACAGTAATTTCTACTTTGGCCAGGCCTGCCTTCATAAAATCGAGTTGCCGGGCAGCACGCTGGCTGAGGTCGATGCTCCGTTTGGAAGAACGTGGCAAGCGGTCGTTGATGCGTACAATAACCGTCGAATCGTTTTTCAAATTACGAACTTTCACATAGGTTCCCAACTTTAGCGTTTTGTGCGCGGCCGTAAGGCTATCGTTGCTAAATCGCTGGCCCGAGCAGGTTTTACGCCCGTTGAATTTGGAGGCATAGTACGATGCTGTGCCCTTGGTAATAACACGTGCTGAGGTGCTATCCTGGCTGTAACCCGACCACGCAAACAGAATGAAGGCAATAACAGCAAAAACTCTCATGATCAAAACTAATTTATTCTGGTCGCATGAAAGCAGAAAACTATGTTAAACTACCCTGTAACTTAACCTAAATTAACAAGCTCAGGGTAAAATATTCCACGCTCCGGTTTTTCGGCAATAGCAGACCGCTGATTTCAAACTGAAAGCAGGTAAAAACACCTGTTCGCGAAACTATCCTTCTCCAAACACAATTGGCATTTCTGTAATTTATCTATATTTACAGTCTGAGGAGAAATATGGGGAAAAATCTGGTTATCATACCTACCTACAACGAAATCGAGAATATCGAAAAAATGGTTCATACGGTATTTTCGTTGCCCCGGCCATTCGAACTTCTTATCGTGGACGACGGCTCGCCGGATGGCACCGCTGCCAAGGTAAAGGAACTTCAGCAAACCTATGCGGGTAAACTTCACATCGAAGAGCGCAAAGGGAAACTCGGACTTGGCACTGCCTATATTCACGGATTCAAATGGGCGCTTGCCCGCGATTACGACTATATTTTTGAAATGGACTGTGATTTCAGCCACAATCCTGCCGATTTGGTGCGCCTGCTGGAAGCCTGCGAAAATGGCGCCGATGTGGCTGTGGGATCGCGCTACGTAAAAGGCGGAAATGTCAGCAACTGGGACATGAAACGCATTCTTCTCTCCTACTTTGCATCATTGTATGTAAGGATGGTACTTTGGATCCCTGTGAAAGACACCACCGCAGGTTTCAAATGTTACCGCCGCCGTGTGCTCGAAAGCATCGAACTCGATCAGATCCGTTTCATGGGCTATGCGTTCCAGATCGAAATGAAATACCGCGCCGTAAAAAAAGGCTTTAAGATCGTGGAGGTGCCGATCATGTTCACCGATCGCGTGCTGGGCGTGAGCAAAATGAGCACCAAGATATTCAAAGAAGCCTTTATTGGGGTGGTGCAGATGCGCTTCAATAAATCCTGATCTTTCCACAAACGGCTATCAACACAATTTCCATTGCATGAAATACCTGTTTATCATCGGCTTCCTGCTTTCCAGCTGGCTGTTGACCGCCCAGCAGGGCCAGGAACCACCTCATATTAGCGTAACGGGCGAGGCCGTTGTTAAGGTACAACCCAGTTATGCCATCCTGGGCATCCGGATTCAAAAAAAACTGGGCCAAGGTGCCAATAAACCGGCCTTCGAAATCTTCAAAGAGGAGGATACCAAGTTGAAACTGTTCGATTTCAACGAAGCAGATATGTCTAAAACACTTATTCAAGTGGACAGCACTGCCTATTACAAGGAAGTGTTCGTAGCCATCTACGATCTTAAAAAACTGGATAAATACCTGTTAGAGCTTTATAACATGGGCTACAGGGACTATGTCTATATCGACTACCGCACATCTTTTTATAGCAAGTATAAAACGCAGGCTAAGGAAGAGGCGATGACCAACGCCATGAAAAAAGCACAGGCTTTGGCTGGAGCAGCAGGGCAAACAGTTGGAAAAGCGTACAGCATCGAAGAACTGAATTCGGAAGACTACAACTGGTACGACCTCAGCGCCAAAAAAGCGGCATCATCCCTTACTTTCAGGCTCAGCAGCGAGAACTACCTCATTGAACCAGGTTACATTACACTGACTGCCCGCGTCGCCGTGCGTTTTCACTTACAATAGGTAAGGCTTTCAGACCACATTTCATAACGCCAGGAGCTATTTCACGAGTGCTCCGTTGGTTCTCAGCAATTCGGTTTCTGCCATTTTGATGTTGTAAAGCGCATTGATGTAACGCACTTGCGCATCTTCAAGATTTTTCTGCGTTTCGATGGTTTCCAGCAAATTCGACTTTCCGATCTTGTAACGTTCGAGCGATACCATTTGTACTTCTTTCGAGTCGGCAAGGTTTTGCGATTCGAGTTCCACGATCTGTTTATTCATTTGAAATGCCTTGAAATTGACCAACACGGTAGCATCCACCAATTGTTCGGTTTGCTGGGTAAGATAACGCTGGTTAAGGGCGAGAAGATTTGCCTCTTTCTGCAATTTTTGGTTACGCATGCCATTGAAGAGTAGCCAGCTCGCTGTTACCCCACCAGTAAGGCCGTTTTGCCGGTTGAGAAATACGATACCTGCCTGGCTTTGGCTGCGCAAAAACGTGTAAGCTCCGTTGAGCTGGATGAATGGCAGGTTATTCGACCGGTACTCTTTCACGCGCTGCAAGGCGATGAGTTCACTTTGCCTTGATATATTAATCGCCGAATTAGACGACAAGGCGCTTTTCTTCAAATCATCGTAGGCAGGACTGTAATTTACCACAATCGAATCGGCGGTTTTAAAATCCGTGTCCACCGGTTGGTTGATCAGGGCATTGAGTTGGGTTTTTGCATTCAGCAAATCCAGTTCGAGCTGCATGATCGCGGTTCTGGCTTTGTTGTAATCCGATTGCGATAGCAAGACTTCCACTTTCGAATCGGAACCGATCTCCAGTCTGAGTTTGGCAATTTTCAGCCTTTCCGCATAAATTTCGAGGTTTTGCCGGGCAGCCTTGATCAGCTCATTGATACGCACAATGTTGTAATATGAGGCCACAATGTCATAAATGGTATTTTCCATTTGCTGTTTGAGGTAAATAGCCGACAACTGCTCGTTGGCATCCAGACGCTTCTTGATGGCAAACATTCTAAGCCCATCGAAAATAGTCCAGTACACATTTACCGAAGCGCCCGTTGTGTTGGCCTGTGCACCGGTTTTATCCTGTACCACTCCGGTATTGAATTCCTGGTGCGAATTAAGCGACGACAAATTGAGATTGCCATTTACCGTTACCGACGGCGACATGCCCGCAGCGCCGAAGTTATTCTGCAGCTTGGCAATTTCCTGGTTGTTTTTGGCCACCATGACCTGGAAATTTTTCTCAAGGCCTGTTTTTATCGCTTCATCCACCGTCAATGTAGCCTGCGCCTGTAACCGATTTACCGACACGAGCAGAATAAGAAATAGTATATAGGAAGACTTTCTCATAAGGTATTTTTGGATTCAGGTGTAGTCTCGTCGGGATCCGCAAGATGCAAATCGTCCGTTTCCTGTTGATGTTTAGGGCGGTCTTTTACCAGGAACGAATAAATGGCCGGAATGACAAATAAGGTCAGTACCATCGAAAACAAAAGGCCGCCTACAATGACAATGCCCATGCCCATCCGGCTTTTGGATCCTGCTCCCAGTGCCATGGCAATCGGCAGTGCACCTAACATGGTTGCCAGGCTCGTCATCAGAATTGGCCTCAAACGTGCTGTAGATGCTTCGATCAACGCTTCGCGCACTTTCAAACCGCGTTCGCGCAACTGGTTCGCAAATTCAATGATCAGGATCCCGTTTTTGGTTACCAGGCCAATGAGCATGATCATCCCGATCTGGCTGAAAATATTAAGCGTTTGGTTGAAATACCACAGCGAGAACAAGGCGCCCGAAAGAGCCATCGGCACCGTCAACATAATGATCACCGGCTCTACAAAGCTCTCGAATTGCGCTGCCAGCAAGAGGTAGATAAGCAACAGCGCCAGCACGAAGGCAAAGATGATGTTGGAAGAACTTTCAGCAAAATCGCGCGAGGCACCGGTAAGCGCCGTCGTAAAATTATCGTCGAGCACCTGGGCGGCAATTTTATTCATCTCATCAATCCCATCGCCAATGGTTTTGCCGGGTGCCAGGCCAGCTTGTATGGTAGCCGATTGATAACGGTTGTAATGGTACAGTTGCGGCGGACTGCTCCGCTCTACCACACTGATAATATTGTCTAACTGGATCATCGCGCCTTGGTTATTGCGCACATACAATTCATTGATATCCGATGGATTATCGCGGCTCTCGCGGTTCACCTGCCCGATCACCTGGTATTGTTTGTCTTTCGATATGTAATAACCAAAGCGCTGGCCACTGAGTGCCAACTGAATGGTTTGCGCCACATCGGCGATAGACACGCCTAGCGTGCGCGCTTTGTCACGGTTGATCTCGATCACCAACTCCGGTTTATTGAATTTGAGGTTCACATCCACGCCCTGGAATGTTGGATTTTTATTGGCAGCTTCCAGAAATTTAGGGAGCTTGTCGCGCAGCTTGTTGAAGTCGTTGGTTTGCAACACAAATTGCACAGGCAGGGCGCCACGGGGACCACCGCCCGAAGAAATGGATTGCTCCTGAATAACAAACACCTTACCTTCCGGGAATTGCCCCAGGTTTTTACTGATGTATGCCGCAATTTCCTGTTGCGAACGTTCCCGCTTATCGGCCTCTGTAAGCGCAAGCCTCACAAAACCGGTATTGACGGCACCCGAGCCTGCAAAGCCCGGTGCGGTTACCGTTAGGCACACCGATTTTTCGGGAACTGAATCGGTAATAAATCCCGATACACGGTCCATGAGAGCATCCATGGCTTCAAACGAGGTTCCTTCGGGTGCTGTGGCCGATAAGCGCAGCCAGTTGCGGTCTTCGAGGGGCGATAATTCGGATTTCAACTGGGAACCGAATAAAAAGATCGCACCGGTAGAAACAGCCAGAATAACGAAAGCCCACCAGCGTTTTTCGAGAAAACGCGTAACTGTATTACGGAACCAATTGTCGAGGCCAACAAAAAACGGTTCCGACCAAAGGTAAAACCTGCTTTTCTTATGCGGGTCTTTTTTCACCAATTTAGCATTCAGCATCGGCGTCAGGGTGAGCGATACAAAAGCGGAGATGAGTACCGCGCCGGCGATGACCACGCCAAACTCACGGAACAACCTTCCTACAAAGCCTTCCAGAAAGATCACGGGCATAAACACAGCTGCCAGGGTAAGCGATGTGGAAATAACGGCCATGTATATTTCCCGCGTGCCTTCTATCGCCGCTTCGTTGGGCTTCATACCCTTCTCGATCTTCTTGAAGATGTTTTCCGTTACCACAATACCATCATCCACCACAAGCCCGGTGGCAAGCACAATCGCCAGCAAGGTGAGCACGTTGATGGAATAATCCATGAGGTACATGATAAAGAAAGCGCCAATGAGTGATACAGGAATATCGATGAGCGGACGGAATGCAATAAGCCAATCGCGGAAAAAAAGGTAAATGATCAGGATAACCAATACCAATGCGATGATGAGCGTTTCCTCTACTTCGGTGATCGACTTTTTAATGAATCGCGTATTGTCCAACGCAATGTTGATGGCATAATCTTTCGGAAGGTCGCGTTTGAGTTGTTCGTAGCGTTTGTAGAACTCATTAGAAATATCGATGTAGTTGGCGCCTGGCTGCGGCACCAGAGCCAAACCTACCATGGGCCTGCCCGACTCTTTAAGAATAGTTTCTTCATTCTCCGCACCCAATTCCACAACAGCCACATCTTTCAGGCGCACGATATTTCCTGCTTCTTCTTTCAGGATCATGCCTTCAAATTCGGGAATGGTTGCCAGACGGCCGATGGTATTCACGGTTAGTTCCGTCATGTTACCTTCGATCTTACCCGAGGGCAGGTCCACATTTTCTTTATCAAGAGCCAGTTTTACATCCAGCGGCGTGAGGTTGTAACTCGCCAGCTTTTCCGGCGCCAGGCGTATGCGCATGGAATAACGTCGCTGCCCCCAGATCTGCACAGCACTCACGCCCGAAATGGTTTGGAGATTCTGCGCCAGCACGTTTTCGGCATAATCGCTCACCTCCAGCAAGGAGCGCGTGTCGCTCACCAAGGTCATGGAAATGATCGCATCCGAATTGGCATCGGCTTTCGACACCACGGGCGGCGCATCAATGTCCTGGGGCAATTGCCTCAAGCCCTGCGACACTTTATCGCGCACGTCGTTGGCCGCCGCTTCCAGGTTGGCGCTGAGGTTAAACTCTACAGTAATGACACTTGAGCCTTGGTTTGATGACGAGGAAATGGTGCGGATGCCGTCGATACCATTGATCACTTTCTCGAGCGGTTCGGTGATCTGCGATTGAATGACATCGGCATTGGCTCCCGTGTAACTGGTGCGCACAGTAATTACCGGCGGATCAACCGATGGAAACTCGCGAATGCCCAGGTATTTATAACCGATACCACCGAACAAAACGATGATGATCGACATCACACAGGCCAGAACAGGGCGTTTTACGCTAAGTGACGCTAAATCCATTACCTGTTCTGTTGTTTTAATAATTTAAGTTTTGCATCTTTTTTTACCGACAAAAGCCCGGTTGTGATCACCGTATCGCCTGGCTGCAAGCCCTCAACGATCTGAATGTGTGTATCGGTTCGCACACCAATGGTAACCGGCATTTCCACTGCCGTATTGTTTTTCACCACATATACTTTCTGCCCTTTCAAGGTTGGGATCACGCATTGGGTAGGCACCATCAGCGCATTTTTGGTTTGCCCCAAACCGGCAAATACTTTCACGAAACTACCGGGGTAAAAATCTTTTTCACCGCTATACAAGGCCCGGGCACGGATGGTTTTGGTATTTTCATCAACCATGGGCTCGATAGCGTATATGCGGGCGGTTTGCGCTTTTTCCAGGGGATCGTTTCCGTTTGAGAAGCTCACGTCAATACCTTTTGAAAACATGGCACTGTATTTTTCCGGAACCGAAAACTCTACGTACAAAGGCTTTAGCTGCACAAGGCTGGCGATGGGCGTTTGCGAAGACACGAAAGAGCCCTCGCTGATATTCTTAAGCCCAACAACACCGGAAAAAGGCGCGACAATGTTCGTTTTCGCAATTTGCGCTGCAATGTACGCCTGGTCGGCCTTGTATGAATTCAGTTCATTTTCCTGTGCGTCGAGTTCTTCCTGGCTGATGCCATTAATGGCAATGAGCTTGCGCAACCTGTCCAGCTTTAGCTCCGACAATTGAGCCTGATTTTTCGCTTTAAGCAACTGAGCCTGCAAATCGGCATCGTTGAGCTTCACCATCAAGGCACCTTTTGTCACCGTTTCGCCTTCCTTAAATAAAATGGCTGTTACCTTCCCGTTCACTTCCGGCAAAATGTCGATCTGGTTGAAAGCCCCTACCTTTCCGGTAGCAAACACATCGTTATTGAACGTATCCGGCCGGAGCACATAATAATTAACCCCCACAGGTGCGCCCGTTTTACCCTTGGCGACGGCATCTTCTTTTTTGTTAAAGAACAGGAATTTAGAACCGATCAACAATCCAAGGATAACGAGAACGATGAGCCAGTTTGGTATTTTTTTCATATAAAGTGCTTGAATTATTTAATGTGAGAAGTAGAGACTTGTTTCCTCCGTTTACGGCCGGTTTTTTTGATGGCAAAAAAAAGATCGGTTGATGGCATTTGCTTGAGGTGGGAAGAAAGATGGGATAGTACTCTTTCAAAGGTTTCCCGGTCTTCGGGCTTCACTTGCTGGAAGATCTCTTCATCGAGGGCCTTGAACGAATTCACGATTTCCTCGGTTTGACGCCGGCCCTTTTTTGTGAGTACAATAAAATGCTCACGCCGGTCATCTGGGTTTACGTTGCGGTCCACAAAACCAGCTTTGATCAGGTAATCGATCACTTTTACCATCGCTGTTTTATCCACCGCCAGGTTATTGCAAATGCACTGCTGATTGCATCCATCGTTTTCGTACAGGAAATTGAGGATGGAGTAATACCGTTCTACATCGAGATTTTCGAGGTTTTTGCTCAATACACTGTAGTAATGTTTGGAGAGGATCAATGCCCTCGTCCCAATCGGAATGGTCGTTTCGTCAATTTGTTTCATGTTGTCTGTTTTAGGATGCTTGTTCTACCGGAATAAACAGTACAACAGCGAAAAATGCCTGAACACACGCAATTCTATTCTTTGCTTATCCATTGCTTATCATAACTGTTTGACAAGACAATAGTTTGTAAATGTAACTATTATTTCGCGCTTCAAAATCCGGGTTTAACGCTTTTTAACGACGATGCATGACGCTACGGGTAAAGCAACGACCCGGCGGCTTGCAAAATTATTCGTACATTAGGGCATTATCCCGCACTGGTTATGAGACACTACTCCACCTATGCCATCGAGCAGCTTTGCGGCCATATACAGGGCGATGTGGCAGCGTTCAACTGGCTCATCAACAACAATTACCGCGAATTGATTGCCGTACTAGACGCCATACGCGATGACAAAAAGGCTTTTAAATACCTGATTGAAGGTAAGCACTTTGTACTCGCTGCGTTCGTGAATGCGATCTGGGACGATGCCAAGGCTTTCAAATTCCTGATCGATGCCAAAGCGTTTGATTGGGCCGCTTGCGCCAATATTGTAAACGGCGACGACAAAGCAGAGGAAGCACTCAGGCGGGCAGGTAAGCACCACTTTATCGCACTTGCTAAAGCCGTTCTTGGACGCATTCACCAGGATGGCGACCGCGCAACAACACCTATGGGTGTACTTCGAAATCTCCTGAATTTTAAAAAAGCATTTGAAAAAGATTGATCCTGACGTATGCGTATCATCGACTCTATTCCACATCCTTCCATGACGATCTCCATTTTCCAGATGAATGATAAGTTCATCCTGAAATTCGAAGCCGGGCCTATGGAACAGGTTTTTAAGTTTTATGTTGAGGATGTTCGCTCGGTGGAAGGATTGAAGTCTTTGGCCAACGAGGCTTTCATCGAAACGGTAAGACTTCGTTTCAACGACATGTTTACACAGATGAAAAAAGCAGGTAACTGAGATTACGCGCCTGGAATAGATGGGTAGCACCAAACCAAAACACATTCTCGCTATTTGCGGAAGCACGCGTCGTACTTCTGCCAATCATCAGGTAATACAGGCATTGGAAAACCTCGCCGGTAGCGCATGGCACCTGACACTTTATTCCAACCTAACGGCACTTCCCTACTTTAACCAGGATGTTGGCGAGGAAGAAACGCATGAAAGTGTTCTGGCATTCCGCCGTGCCGTCGCCGAAGCCGATGGCGTGCTTATATGCACACCCGAATATGTGTTTAGCTTGCCTGGGATTTTAAAAAATGCGCTCGAATGGACGGTTGCTTCTACCGTGTTCAGTGATAAGCCAACGATGCTCATCACCGCGTCGAGCTCCGGTGCGATGGCTCACGCATCGTTGCAGTTGGTGATGAAAACCCTTGGGGTAAAAACAACCGAGCAAGCCTGCCTGTTGATTCCGGGTGTAAAATCGAAGTTCGATGCAAAGGGCAACGTCACCGATGCGCTATTGCTTCAGCAGTTACAAGCGTTAACCAAGGCCTTTGATAGCCTTTGATAGCCACTTAGATCAAACAAAACGTTGCAGTAAAATAATATAAACCAGGTAAACGATAATGAGAATAAATACCGGGTGGAGCGTGGTTTGCCCTTTGTTGCTTAAGTAACTCAGTACTTCTTCTTTATCTGCAGATTGTGTCTTGGCATATTCCACTTCACCAATGGCTTTACGCATATATAAATAGTTTCCGAAAATACCATAAGAGAGATTCAGCAATAAGGTTAGTATCATACCGATGGGCTTACCGTAAGCAGCCACCGACGGAAAACGGAACAAATAGGTTTGCAGAAAGCCGAGCATGAGCGAAATGGCAAAAAACATCAATGTTTCCTTATACATTTTACGGAAAAGAAACCAAAACAAACCAAACAGTAAGGCATACACATTGAACAGGAAAGGCTGCCCGGCCCGAAAACGTTCTAAGACATATAAATAGTAATCGGCGCTGCGGCCGAAATAAGCCGCATACAATTCATGATCGTCTTCCATACGGCAAAGGTAATCTTATTTGGATGATACGTTACTTAAAACAAAAGAGATAAGCCCTTGCTTAACGAATTTTGCAGGAGGTTTCGTTGAACACCACTGAGCCGTAGTTGGCGGTATAATAATCATCGCATTTCTTTTCAGCGCGTTTTTTGGTGTCTTTGGTTCGAAACGCGGTGAGCGTTCCGCCTGGATTGGTACACTCACATACGTATTCTTTTTTGCAAGACACCAGGGATGTGCATGTCGCGACGGTAACCAACATAAAAAGCTGTTTCATGACTAGATTGTTTTACAAATTCTTACTGTACTCCCTCAAATATGCTGCCATGGGCGTTTTGCTACCAGCACCTAAATACTCCCAGAGCAATAGTATGGAGTCATTGCATTTAACCCGGAAGGCCTCTAAACCAAAAACCCCTCTGCTTTCGCAGAAGGGTTTCGGCTCTCAAAAACTAAAAACCATGGCGTGATTTTTAGTATTTCTCATTAGGCAACCCGTGCCAGATGATTATTTTTAAAGTCAGGCGGCATCAGCAGGTTCAGCCGCCTGACTTTTTGGTCGGATTATTTACCTTCCATTTTGTCTTTCAGGGCAGATAAGGCAGAAATATCACCGAGAGTAGTTTTCTCCTGGCTGTCTTTCATTTTCTTAACCGCTTTTTTGGTTTCTTCAGAATCAGCAGCTTTAGCAGCTTTGTCGGCTTTGCGTGCTTCTTCTTTTACCTCTTCGTGCAGGCGGGCGTGTGATACCACGATGCGTTTGGCGTCTTTGCTGAATTCAATTACTTTGAAATCGAGCACTTCGTCCATTTTCGCAGTTGTACCGTCGGCTTTTGCCAGGTGACGTGCAGGGCAGAAACCTTCTACACCGTAAGTCAAGCTCACTGTAGCACCTTTATCATTTACCGAAGTAATGGTACCTTGGTGAATAGAGTCGATGGTAAACACGGTTTCGAATACATCCCAAGGATTGTCTTCGAGTTGTTTGTGGCCTAAAGACAGACGACGGTTTTCGCCATCGATTTCCAGAACCACTACATCCATTTTATCACCTACCTTGCAGAACTCAGAAGGGTGTTTGATTTTTTTGCTCCATGATAAGTCAGAGATATGCACCAGACCATCAACACCTTCTTCCAGCTCTACAAACACACCGAAGTTGGTGAAGTTGCGAACAGTGCCGGTATGTTTAGAACCTTTAGCATATTTATCGATGATCATGTTCCAAGGATCAGGTGTCAGTTGTTTCACACCTAAACTCATTTTACGCTCTTCGCGGTCTAAAGTCAATACCTGAGCTTCCACTTCGTCGCCTACTTTCAGGAACTCCTGAGCAGAACGCAAGTGTTGAGACCATGACATTTCGGATACGTGGATCAGACCTTCTACGCCTGGAGCGATCTCTACGAACGCGCCGTAGTCAGCCAGAACCACAACTTTACCTTTCACACGGTCACCCACTTTGATGTCGGTGCTCAGTGCTTCCCAAGGATGAGCCGATAATTGTTTCAGACCTAAAGCGATACGTTTTTTATCGTCGTCGAAATCCAAAATAACCACCTGGATTTTCTCGTCTAATTTCACGATTTCTTCCGGATGGTTGATACGACCCCAAGACAAGTCTGTAATGTGGATCAAGCCATCAACACCACCTAAGTCGATGAACACACCGTAAGACGTGATGTTTTTAACCACACCTTCCAATACTTGTCCTTTTTCGAGTTTAGAAATGATATCGCGTTTTTGCGTTTCGATCTCAGCTTCGATAAGTGCTTTGTGAGATACCACTACGTTTTTGAATTCGTTGTTGATTTTTACCACTTTGAATTCCATGGTTTTACCAACATAAATATCGTAGTCGCGGATTGGTTTCACGTCGATTTGCGAACCTGGTAAGAAGGCTTCGATGCCGAATACATCGACGATCAAACCACCTTTGGTACGGCATTTTACGAAACCTTTGATAATTTCGTCGTTGTTCAGTGCCTCGTTCACACGATCCCATGATTTGCCGGCACGTGCTTTTTTGTGCGACAGGATCAATTGACCGTTTGTGTCTTCTGCTTTTTCAATAAATACTTCGATAGAGTCACCTACCTTCAAATCAGGATTGTAACGGAACTCTGATAAAGCAACCACACCGTCTGATTTGTAGCCGATGTTTACAACTACTTCGCGGTTGTTTTTAGCAACCACAGTACCTTGCATGGTTTGAGCGTCGGTGATCGAGTTCAATGATTTACCATACATTTCATCTAATTTGCTGCGTTCTTCAGATGAATAGTTGTCGTTTTTCTTTCCAATAGAGGTCCAGTCAAAATCCGGATTTCCAACTTGGGCATTTTTGTCTGCCATGTTTTGTTTTTTTAATTGTATCCGGTAAATTAAGGTTACCGAAGAGGTTAGTTTATATTTTTTGGTACCGACTTTTACCTTAATTAAAAATCGGGCTACAAATATAGGCATTTCCGAGGGAAATCCGGTGGCTAAAATAAATATATTTTATTTTTAAATCACTGATTTACAAGTGTTTATTTTAGTTAAAAGTGTTGTAAATCCCGACTATTTACGTTATATTATTAGTAATTTTAGCTGCCAAAGCCCGGTTTTGGGTAGCATTGGAGTCAACCAACATGAATTGCATTACCAACGGTATCGAAATTTCAGCGGAAACGAGTTATTACGCACCTCAATCGGATCCCCGGGCGGGTTTTTATTTTTTTGTTTACCAGATCACCATTTCCAATAAAAGCAGCGAACCGATACAGCTCGTGAAACGGCATTGGTTCATTACTGACGCCCTCGGCGAGCAGCGAGAGGTAAAGGGCGACGGCGTAGTTGGCGAAACGCCACTTATCGAACCCGGCGACAGCTTTACCTACAATAGCGGCTGCCATTTTGCAACCGAAATCGGGAAAATGAAAGGCTTCTACACCATGCGAAAACCATCCGACATGTCGGAGTTAGAAGTGCAAATTCCGGAAATGTTGATGGTACTTCCCGCAAAGTTGAACTGATCTATCCCCAGGTGTTATACTATCCAGAACCAAATGATGCATTGCAATATTGATCCATGTGTGATCGCCCTTGCTCTTATGGCATTCTCTTTGACGCTGCTCTGCTGTTAAAGTTTTGTAAGCGCCATTCGATGCTATTGCTTATCTCAAAATAAATAGGATATTTGAGCTCTGATTTAATCCTCACTACTAAATGAAATCGATTGTATATGTATTGGCTGTTTCGGCCGCATTGTATTCCTGTTCCGGTTCCAAAAACGCCTCGGGCTTTGAGCTGAAAGGAAACCTCCTGAATTCCAAAGGCGAAAGTGTGTACCTCGAAAAGCTGACGCAAAAAGGCACTGAAGTGGTAGATAGTACAGTTATCGATGAGAAAGGTGAGTTCCTGATGAAAAATTACACACCGGAAGTTGGATTCTACAGGCTACGCATCAACAATTCCAACTTTGCGATGCTGGTTCTCGATTCGGCACAAAAAGTAACGGTGAAAGGTGACGCACGCGATCTTGGCAATACATTTACGGCCGAAGGGTCGCCTGATACCGAGTTGTTTCTCGAATATAACCGGATGGCGCAAAACCAAAAACGCCGCACCGATTCACTCGAAAATATTTTCCGTACCGCACTTATCACGCAAAAAATGGATTCGCTCACCGCGGATTCCCTTTCAAAAGAACTGCAAAAGCCCTATGAAACCATGATCGCACAATACAGCGAGCAGGTTGCAAAGAAAATCCGCGAGAATACCGGTTCTTTTGCATCCATTATGGCGATTCAACAACTCAAACCGGAAACGTACATGGATGTGTATATGGCGCTCGACGCCGGCTTACAAAAAAAATACCCAAACAGCGAAGACATCCGCTCGTTCCACGGCATGGTGCAACAAACCCAACTGATGGTGGCCCGTGTGGAAGCCACCAAAATCGGGAACGAAGCCCCAGAGTTAATACTGCCTACACCAGACAATAAAGAATTGGCTTTATCGTCGCTGCGTGGTAAAGTGGTACTGATCGATTTCTGGGCAAGCTGGTGCGGCCCTTGCCGCAAAGAAATGCCGAATGTGAAACTGATGTATCAAAAATACAAAGACAAAGGGTTTGAAATTTATGGCGTGTCGCTCGACAAGGACCGTGATGCCTGGCTTGCTGCCATTGAAAAAGACGGTTTGAAATGGCCGCAGGTAAGTGATCTTAAATTCTGGCAGAGCGAAGCTGCCCAAACGTATGCTGTGCAGTCGATCCCGCACACGGTTCTCATCGATAAAGATGGTCGCATCCTGGCTGCTGGCCTGCGAGGCGCCGAACTGGAAGCCAAGGTTGCCGAAGCACTTCGCTAACTACGGATAGGATTGTTTTTGAACCGGCATGTTTAAAAAATACGCCGGGTAGTTTCGGCAAATGCGGTATTTCCCTTACCTTCAAGCCAACTAAACCGCTTATGCTGAAACTTTTATACACAGGAGGCCTTTTGCTTGCCGTGGCCCTGTCTTTCGCACAGCAAAATTATTTTCAACAGGAAGTAAATTATCGCATTCGTGTATCGCTTAACGACACCAGCCACGAACTAAGTGCCTTTGAATCGATCGAGTACATCAACCGCTCTAATACGGCGCTCAGCTATATTTATTTTCACCTGTGGCCAAATGCCTATAAGAATAACAAAACCGCATTGGCCAAACAGCTGCTGAGCCTTGGCGAAACCAAAATGTATTTTGCCAAACCGGAAGACCTGGGCTATATCGATAGCCTCAATTTCAGTGTCAACGGCAAGCCTGTGCGTTGGGAATACGACGCCGAGCACATCGATATCTGCAAGTTGTATCTGAACGATGTGTTGAACCCATCGGATACCATCACGATCACCACGCCATTTCATGTAAAGCTGCCAAGTGCTTCTATTTCGCGCCTGGGGCATATCGGCCAGGCATACGCCATTACACAATGGTATCCCAAACCGGCGGTATTCGACCGCTATGGCTGGCATCAAATGCCGTATCTGAACCAGGGTGAATTTTACAGCGAATTCGGATCGTTTGATGTGAGCATCACTTTGCCGCAGAATTACGTACTGGCGGCAACCGGCGACCGCATCGACGAACGTGAGGAAGAAGCCTGGCTCGAGGCAAAAGTTGCCGAAACCGAAAACATGATCGCGTCCAAAAACTATTCGTCCGACAATTCCTTTCCGCCTTCCAGTTCAACGTATAAAACCATTCAATTCCGGCAATACCGTGTTCACGATTTTGCCTGGTTTGCCGATAAGCGTTTTCATGTGCTTAAAGGCAAAGTTTATTTACCGCACTCAGGCAATACCGTTGACTCATGGGCTTTTTTCACCAACAACGAGCCGCAACTCTGGGCCAATGCACTGGAGTACATCAACGATGCCACGGCATTTTATTCGGAGCTTAATGGTGATTATCCATACAACCATGTAACAGCGGTAGATGGCACGATCAGCGCCGGCGGTGGGATGGAATACCCCAACATAACCATTATTGGCGAAAGCAATGATGCCTTTACCCTCGAAACCACGATCATGCACGAGGTAGGCCATAACTGGTATTATGGCATTCTCGGCAGCAACGAAAGGGAATTTGCGTTTATGGACGAGGGCCTGAACTCGTTCTATGAAATGCGCTACATCCGTAATAAATACCCTGAAAAAACCCTGACCAGTATTTTGGGCCGTGACAGTACATTCCGCTTTTTTGGCCTTAACAAGTTTAAGCAGAAGGCACAATATGAATTTTCCTACCTGCTCGCCGCGCGTAAAAATACAGACCAGGCTATTATGACGCCTGCACCGTATTTTACTAACTATAATTACGGCGCCATTGTGTACAGCAAATCGGCGATCACGTTCGATTACCTGATGCAATATGTGGGTAAAGAAAAATTTGATGAGGCCATGAAATTTTATTACGAACAGTGGAAATTCAAGCATCCTTATCCGGAAGACCTGATCAAAACACTGCAGTACTATTTTAATGCAGACCTGAACTGGTTCGTAGCCGACATGCTGGTGACGAAAAAGAAGATCGATTACAAAATCGTCGCACATAAACAGTTCGAAGACAGGAGCCACGCCATCGTCATTAAAAATGTAAAAAAAGTATCGGCACCTGTTTCTGTTTCGGGTATTAAAGACGGGCGGCTGGTAGGAACGGTTTGGTACAATGGCATTCCCAATAAGTCCAAGCGCGTCATTGAATTTCCTCCTTCGGAGGTAGATGAGTTCAGGATAGATTACGGCGAATACATTCCCGAAATCAACCGTAAAAACAATTCCATTCGCACCAAAGGGCTTTTTAAAAAAGCCGAACCGCTTCAACTGAATTTTGTGGGTAAGATCGACGACCCGCATTATAACCAGTTAAGTTACCTTCCGATTGCAGGTTATAATGTGTACAATAAGTTCATGCTGGGCTGTGCTTTTTACAACTACACTTTTCTCCAAAAGCGGCTAGAGTTTACGGTGGCGCCGATGTATGCTTTTGGCACACATAGCCCAACCGGTTTTGCGGAAATTGCCTGGAATCTATTGCCTAAAAAAACATTTATCCGCCAGATAACCCTGAGTGGAAAGGCTAAGAGCTTTGCTTACAACCGCTACGATCCTTCGTACCTGAACGATACTTATGGCACGCACTTCGACGCTCAAGACCTGAATTACTATAAACTGGCCGGTACGGTTGATGTCGAACTGAAAAAGAAAAACCCGATCAGTAAAATTTCTCAGCACATAGGTTATACCAGTAATGTACTGATGAACGACGGCATCGGCACCGAACTGAAGCCTTCCTCGATTGTGGTGACAAACGCATTGCAGACAACGATCGTCAATAATCTGTATTACCGCCTCGAAAACAAGCGCGTGATCAATCCGTTCCTGGCATTGTTCAGTGCACAGCACAACGACCGCTTTCTGAAACTGTCAGCAGAACTCCATTATGCCCTCACGTTTTCAAAAGGTAATAACCTCAACATCCGCTTTTTTGCAGGTACCTTTGCGTACAAATCGGCTGCATTTACAAACGACTACCGTTTCCGGATGAGTGGTTTCGATGGCTCGCGCGACTACCTTTACGATTACAATTACATCGGCCGAAACGAGACTACCGGCTTTTCGTCGGCCCAGTTTGTAGAGGGCGATGGCGGCTTCAAAACGTTTACCTATCTTGGGCAGTCGTCCAAATGGTTGGTGGCACTCAATTTAAAATCGCCTAAAGTAAAAAATATTCCACTGAGGCTTTTCGTGGATGTTGGCGCAAGCGAGTTCAACGAGAGCCTGCTTAACCAACGGGTATTGTATGATGCGGGCCTAAACATCAGCATCTGGAAAAATATCCTTGAGTTCTACGTTCCGTTGGTGTACAGCAGCGATATCAGAACAAACCTAAAAGCAATTGGGAAAGACAAATTTTTTGATACCGTGCGATTTACATTAAATTTGCATCTCATAAAACCACACGAATTTATTTCGGGTTTCCTGCAATGACACCGGGCAAAAACATATATTTCGCATCTGACTTTCATCTCGGAGTTCCTACTTTTGAGCTGAGCCTGGCGCGTGAAAAGAAAATCGTCCGCTGGCTCGATTCGATCAAGGCAACAGCCGAAGAGATCTACCTCGTGGGCGATATATTCGACTTCTGGTGGGAATATAAATACACCATTCCCAAAGGACAAACCCGCCTGCTGGGTAAAATTGCCGAATTGACCGATAGTGGCATTCCCGTTCATTTTTTCACCGGAAATCATGATTTGTGGATGCGTGATTATTTTACACAGGAACTCAACGTACAAGTACATCATCAGCCACTCGAAAAAGTATATAATAACAAGGTGTTTTTTATCGGACATGGCGATGGCCTTGGCCCTGGCGACCGGAATTACAAATTCCTGAAAAAGATATTCACGAACCCATTCATGATCTGGTGTTTTGCGAGGCTGCACCCAAACCTGGGCTTTTGGATTGCCCGGCGCTCAAGCCGCCGCAGCCGTATTACTACCGGCGACTCGGATAAGCATTTTCTGGGCGAAGAGAATGAATGGCTGTTGAGTTTTTGCAAGGAAGAGATCAAAAAACGGCATGTAGATTATTTTGTATTCGGTCACCGGCACCTGCCGCTCGATTTAAACGTTGCAGAACATTCGCGCTACATCAATCTTGGTGAATGGATCAATTACTGCACCTACGCCGAATTCGATGGCGAACAAATGCGTCTGAAAACCTTCGAAGGCTAACACATGCCCTGGAATCCCTGGCAATGCTTAGAGCAGGTACGTTTGCTCGAAGTTAAAACAAACGGCTCATCACATTACTTGATTCCTTTTCTATGTTGGTAAGGGCGCCCGGGCGGGGCATACCGGGCTCCGCTCACGCTACGGTTTTTTCGGGGCAAAGAGTCAGCCCCGAAAAGAACCAAGCCCTTTATGTCCCTGGCGCAGTCTTTCGCCGCAACACACCTTTTAATAAAAATCCTGTGTATCAATCAGGTCCTGCACATCGGAAGGCTTTGCAGATTTCGGTTTTTTATACCTTGCCGGGATCTGAGAATTGCCGTTGCTAATGTTATCGGCATCTTTGTTATTGAGATCCTGCGCATCGTAGAGGTTGTAATTGTTGTAAATAGATTTTACCCGCCCAAACTTAAAGGCAAAGCCGAAATTAAGGTACAGGCTATTTTCTATCTTCTCTTTATAAAATGGTGCTAATGTTCCCTGCCTCCTTCGGTTGAAGGTTTCAGAATAGAAGCCAATGTAGTTTTGTGTGGTGATGCCCGCACTCACATAGAAGTTGAAAAGATTTACCGGCAAGACATCTATCCGCAAGCCGCCGATAAATTCGTAACGCCCAAAATTAATGCTACGATCGTTGTTGAGGTAGTACAGCGAATCGACATTGGCAAATGAATACAGACCACCGAGCGGTTTGGTGTACAGGCTCGTCTTCACGTATTTTCCGATGGGCACATTAAAGTTAATGCTTCTCGGAAACTGCACACTTAGGTTCACGCCATCCATGCGTCCAACGCGAATACCGATGTAAGGCAAGCGGTTCCTGTTTCCGAAAATAAATGAACGGGTAAACCCGAGCCTGAAACTAAAATATGGGTTAACCGTGCAATTGTATAGAACCGTGGTGGCAAAGCGGTATTTCTGTGTATAGCGGAACCCAACATCCTGCGTGGTAAAAGGCGTCAGCTCCACATAGAAAATGCTCTTGCGCCCTGTATTGTAAATGGCCCGCAAGCCGATAGACATTTTACTAAGCGTGTGCTGCCTGGTAATTCCCTCAAACTGGGGCGACATGGCTGCGTAGCTGCCGGTTAACAGTAAATGCAGGTTAGAAATACGCGTACTGTCTTTCCGGTAAAAGTCCTGAGTGAATACCGGCGCATGAAATCCAAGCGTAAACTGATTGGCTCTATAGGTCTTCAGCTTATCTGATACAAAAGTTTTCCCCGAAAGGCTTCTGTTGCCTGATCCGTAGAAATCAGAATAAACCGTGGTTTTAAAATAGTGCCTTGCTGGCTTTGCCATTTTCAGGCTGTCGTTATTAAAAGCCGAAAGCCCCGTGTACATCAACACAAAGCTCAGCAAGATCCAACCTGTTATGCCCGCACGTTTCATTGCTCGGAAGCGTTCGTTTTGATGTTTTTGATAAGCTCTTTCCGGAAGTCTTCTTCCGAACGCCGCAACAGCGCTACTTTTTTGACAGGCAGCACACGTTTGAACTTGTCAAAATATTCTTTATAGAGTTCGTATTCTTTTTGCTTAAGGTTTAACTCAGCGTTGAGGTAGGCTTCCGCTTCTTTATCTGAGAAAGAAGCCACATCGGTATTTTTTCCGTATTGCTGCCGGAACGCACGGCGCGCGAAGTCCAGCTTATCATTGTATTCGTTATAAAGCGGCCAAAATGCCTGCCCTTCCTGGTTGGTTAAGTTCAGTTTTTCCTTAATAAACTCCACGCGAAGCGCATCAATTTTATCGCGTTTGCTTACCGGCTGTGCCAGCACAGTAAACGCGCTCAGCCAGCACCAGATAACTATTATGTATTTAATCCAATGTTTCATTATAACACATCCAGCAGTTCATCATCACTTATATCCTGCATTTGCGTATCGCTTGTCAGAGAATCCTGTTGTGGCAAATTCAGGTTCAATTGCTCCTTCAAACTGTTCACATCAACCAGATCCATCAGTTGTTCCTCATCAAAATTAGTGATGGCCTTGCTATCCAATATTTCGTTGCGCTCGAGGCAGGCTAAGGTTTTACAATCGTTGCTATTTGTTAATTGTTTTTCTTTGCCGTTAAAATAAACAGCCAACCCTACGATCAATGCCAGGCCGAATGCCCAGGCAGTACGTCCGCCAAATAAAACGAGCCCTAGTCTTTCCCACACAGAAACAGGCGAATCCGGTTGTGCATAAATTGCTGTTTTTACCAGGTCGGCTATTGAATCGAAGTAATCTTCATTCACAGCAAATGCATTCACCTTGTCAAGCATATATAGCCTTTCGTAAGGTCTCAACTCTTCCAAGATACTTATCCTGTGTTCCAGCAATTCTGCTAAAGCCAACGAGTACGAATCCTCCAGGTCGGGCATCCGGGATTTTTCAAGGCTATTCAATGTGGGATAAGCAGACAATTCTAAGCGATGCTCAACAACTTGCTCCGATGTTACAAAATAATCCGAAGGTACCGCAAATGCTTTCTGCTTCGAAATAGATGACAAAAGCGGGTATGCGTTTAACTCATTTTCCGCTTCAAGTCTGCGTTTTAGTTTATCTTCAAATGCCTGAAAATAATCCGATGGCATACCAAATGGCTGCTTGCCGCTTCCACCAAGAGGAGAAAGAAGATCGTCGTGCAGATTATTGTTATCGGTTGCCATTGGCTTTTTGATGACTATTTGTTTTTAAGGTTTAATGTGTTACCAGAAATTCTTCTACCTTTTTTGCAGCGATGTGGTAAGAGGCTTTCAAGGCTCCAACCGAGGTTTCCAATACTTCCGACATTTGCTCATAGGGCATTTCGTCGTAGTAACGCATGTTAAACACGATGCGTTGCTTTTCTGGCAACGTAAGGATGGCTTTTTGCAATTTTAGCTGGATTTCGTCGCCGGTAAAATAGGTATCACTTTCGAGAGATTTCGCCAATTGGTATTCAATTGGATTGATGGACGTTGTATTGGCTTTGGCTTTTTGTTTCAGGAAAGTGAGCGATTCGTTGGTGGCGATGCGGTAAAGCCAGGTAAAGAGTTGCGATTCTTCTTTAAAGCCCGCAAGGCCTTTCCATACTTTGATAAAAGTATTCTGAAGTACATCGTCGGCATCATCGTGGCTGATCACAATTTTGCGGATATGCCAGTAAAGTCGCTGTTGGTATTTACGGATGAGGTAATGCAGTGACATGTTGCGGGATGTCTCGTCGCGGTATAGTTTCAGGATTTCCTCATCCGAATAATGTTGCATAGCTAAATGTACCTAATTAACCTTGATATTTGACTACTGCTTTTCGGAAAGGTTTAATGGCAGTAAATTTTCATGTCTTTTCTGCGTCAGTGGGGATCTTTTGGGGTTGTTCTCTCCTTTTTCAGTTTTCCGGAATTGTATTTTTGTATTTTTTTTGAGGATTGATATAAAACAAAAAAGCCTTGCTAATAATTTAGCAAGGCTTTTTTGAAAATTGGCATCGACATACTCTCCCGGGCTTTAGACCAAGT